>LULH01000283.1_pt1 | contig 19090 bp, 20 predicted proteins | sample 728201 | NCBI WGS metagenome assembly LULH01 (sample SAMN03860294, study PRJNA289734) | marine metagenome | biome: seawater column; feature: ocean; material: water; isolation source: Red Sea water column Station 169 - depth 100m | place: Saudi Arabia: Red Sea | collected 2011-10-15 | depth 100 m
ATTCAAACAAAGAATCGTATGATAAGGTATTTTCCAGTCTTGAAAAACATCATGAATGGTTTGATAATTCTATACCACTAATTGCTAGCGAAAACATTCCTAGTCCGGCTGTAAGAGAGGCTGTAATGTCAGATTTTGGAAATAGATATGCAGAAGGGTGGCCTGGTGAAAGAGTCTATGCAGGATGTACCTACATTGACGAAGTTGAGATTCAATGTATGGAATTAGCTCAAAAATTATTCAAAGCCGAATTTGCCGATGTTAGAAGTGTTTCAGGAGTTGTTGCAAACTTGGCAATTTATTCTGCTTATTCAAATCCTGGTGATGTAATGATTGCATCATCAATTCCAGCTGGAGGTCACATCTCACATGGAAAGAAAGAACATTCAGGAACTGCAGGTTTGGTACATGGATTAGATATTGAGTTCTTTGCATTTGATCCTGAAGAGATGACATTAGATGTTGATAAGACTAAAGCTAAAGTTGAAGATTTGAAATCACAAGGACGATTACCAAAGATTGCAATGTTTGGTGGTTCTGTATTTTTATTCCCACATCCAGTTAAGGAATTAGCTGACTTTCTAAAAGGACATGACATGCACATCAACTATGATGCAGCACATGTTGCAGGATTAATTGCTGGTGGAAAATTCCAGGACCCACTTAGAGAAGGAACCGACACAATGACCATGAGTACTCACAAAACTTTGTTTGGTCCACAAGGTGGATTAGTTTTAGGATTTGAAAAACATGCCGAACCAATCAAGAAAGCAATGTTCCCAGGTTTAACAAGTAGTCATCACATTCATCACATGGGTGCAAAGGCAGTAGCATTTGCAGAGGCCTTAGAGTTTGGTAAAGACTATGCAGAGCAGACAATTAAAAATGCAAAAGCTTTAGCTGCAGAACTAAACAATGTTGGATTCAAAGTGTTAGGTGAGAAAAGAGGTTACACGGAATCACATCAAACAGTTGTAAACGTTTTAGATTTTGGTGATGGTGGAACTATTGAAGCTGATTTAGAAAAAGCAAACATTATCGTAAACCGTCAATTAATTCCTGGAGATTTGAAAGCAAACCGTCACTATATGCATCCAGGTGGAATTCGTTTAGGAACTTCAGAGATTACTCGTCTTGGTATGAAAGAATCTGAGATGAAAGAAATTGCATCTTTGATAAAACAAGTTGTAGTTGACAAGAAAGATGCCGTTGAAGTTGCAAATCGAGTAAAAGAATTCAAAACTGATTTCAAGAAAACACAATACTGCTTTGATAACAAACTTGGTGCTTACGAGTACGTAAAATTACGTTAATTTACAAAATCAGTTAACAGTTGTTGTGAACCATCACCTTTTCCAAAGAGTAGTTCAATTTCATCAGATAATGTCATGATTCTTCCTTTTAGGTATGGATCAACGTCATATTTTGTGACTAGTTTCTTTGCTAATGGAAGATATTTTTCAATTGATGGTCGAGTAATTGTCTGTAGTAGTTTATGGCCACATGTGCATTTTTGAAGTAATGGCATTCGTCTATATTTTGCACCACATGCAGTACAACGGAATTTTTGTTTTGCATATGCGCGAATGTTTCCCATAATATCAGGAATGAGATGTGTTTGTATCAAATATGAAATAATTTCTTTTGTTTCAACAGCATTAATGATATCTGCATTTTTAATTTGCAAGTCAAGCTTGTCAACCATTGATTCAAGTGTTGAATAGGCACTACGAGATTTTGATGAGGTTAAAGTTGTAGTTCCGTGTGTGAAAAAATAATCATGAAACATGTTTTCATCTCCTGTATCTTTTCGCATAGCTAAAGTTTCGATATTTCTGATGTCACCTGATTTCTCATGGTTGGAAGTTGACTCATAAAATGCAAGAGGGAATTTTTTTGTAACTTCAAAGTTATGTGCCTGTGTTTGTGCCTCATGTGGTAAGACAATTGGTTGAATTAACAATGGTGCGTCCATCAATCCTCCAATTTTATCAGACAGGAACTGTCTTGAAAAGTTCAGTAATGCATCTAATAACAACATGACAGAATCAGCATCACCATCTGCGTCTCGTCTTTTTGCTGAATGCCAGATAGGACTTGCAAAGCAAACATGTGTTTTTGTGTATCCAATTAATCGTCCTGTGATACCAACAGAGGTATGTGGTGCAAGACCAATTACCAAATGGCCTAGTAAATCCTGAGTGTTTTTCAAATTATAAAATGACTGTTTGCCAAAAAATTTCTGTAATTCAAAGTCAATGTACTTTGAAACATTTACGAGATATTCTGCACTTTCTAATGGAATGATAACATCTTGCATCTTTAATTCAATTAATTGTTCATCATTTGTGATTGGATTTCCATCTACATCTTTTTCATAACCAAGTTTTTTGATTTGATCAACTGTGGTTCCAATCCAGGAAAGTTTGAAGTGTGTTAAAGGGGAGTTTGTTGCATCAAATCTTACTGTACCATCTTTGAAGACAGACAGCCCAAAGTTTTGTCTTATCAATCCCTTTTCTAGTGGCTCAGGAATTTTTTCTTGGTTGATTAGTTGTTCTACGCCTTTGAATGGGGGTTTTGCTCGGATTCCAAGTTTTTCTTGTGCTGAAATTAGACTTTGTTTTAATGGGAACTGTTTGTATGAAAATCCATTTGCATCACGCTTGCATTTCTCACAATGTGGTGTTTCTAACTCATCTTTACAAATTCTACAGATATAGAATTTTGTGGTTTTATTGCCACACTTACTACAAACTATCCCAATTGATGGTATGTTACAATTATTGCATCTGCGATTGTTCAAGTTTGAGAAAAATGATTCAGATGCAACTACTGCTTTTAGAATGTCACGTGTAATACCGCCTTTTTCTGCAACAGGAAATAGAACGTGTACTGGAGGTTTCATTAAACGAGGAGCAGCCTTTTCAGGTCTTCCGATTCTTACACCAATTGATGTTGAAAACTTGTTTTTAATTTCTATACCAGAACTTGCTGTTAGTAATTCTAAGACTGATTTGTAATCATCATATTGTAAGGTATTTCCAAAAATTAAATGATCCAAGATTTGAACGTCAATTCCAGATATGATGATTTTTTCATCTGAAACTTTATGAGGGATTCCAAGATTTTCAAGGATTTGTTTTTTTGATATTTCATAATGAATTTCATTTTCTGATTTTAAAATTGGATTTGTGATTTGTTTGAGATCTTCAGTTGTGATAAAATCCCAATAATAAAGAAATTTTGGGTGTAATGGGATTTTAAGTTCTTTTGAGAGTAAAATGGCCTCAACAAACGTTGGAGTCTTTGTTAAAAATTCGAGTCGAGAGTCATTTTTAGAGAGTTTTGCCTTTAGATGTTCTGCCCAGACTTCTTCAACCATTGGAGTTGGAATCAATTCTGCGTTATTCTCTAGAAAATCACCAAATGTGATTAAGATATCACCTAGATGGAGAATTTTTTCAATATTGTTTTTTATTTGAATTCCATGTTCTGTGCTTTGAATTTTGATAACCTCACCTCCCTTCAATCTAACAATGGGTGTTTCAAGTGAATCAACAAAGGCAACAGTCGCACCTTTACTAGGTTTGTCAAGTTTGATTTGTGTACCCACTGTAATGGTATGATCTAAAATTTCTGCAATTACAGGATGTAATCCTACGCTTGCAAAACCAGTGTTACATGCACGCCCATATCTGAGTCGAAATCCTCCAATCTTATTTGGCATGGACAAAACAGATCTTCCCGTAATGACTTCTTTCATACGTTTTTCAGAAGCATCATCGCCAGTCTCTCCTTTTTGAACAGCGCCTTGAATATCGTTTAGCCATTCCCAACCTTCTAGATTATACTTCTCGATTCGTTTCAAGAGTTTTTTTGATCTTCCAATTAATCCATCATTCAATACACGCAGTGCACCACCACGTACCCTGTCAGTTTTGATTCGAGTCATGTTACGGTGATTGACTACTTCATCAGGATCTGTTCCTTCACCTTCTAGTTCTACAGGCAAGTTTGAGATTACAGTTTTGATATCATCATCAGATACATGGAATTGAAAGCTCTGTTTTGCTTCGCTTTCATAGATTCTTAGTTCTTCTACGAATCTTCCTGTCTCATCATCAAAACAATCAGCTTGATATTTTTCGAGTCCAACTGCACGTCTCACGTGATCAGCTATTAGCATTGTGACTGCAGATTCAGTACCTCCTGCAGATCTCATTGGTCCTGCAATTGAAACTGAAAGATATTCAGAACCATCTTTGTTATTTTTAATTTTAATTTCACTAATTCCTTGTAATGGGGCAATTGTCACACCTTCAGTAACAATTGCTAAACCTACCCTAACAGCATGATCTAGCCTATCTTCTAAGGTAGCATCTGAAGATTGATACTTTCCTTCTGCTATTTCCTTTGACATGATTAGAGCAGCGTTTTCTTTTCCAAGTTTGTCTAATAGTTCACGAAGAGGCGTAGCAATGTCGATATCATGCATTTTGGCAACGCGTTCAGCCAAATCAAATGCGATTTTCGGCTCTATTATTCCAGAAGAGTCTAAAAGCGTTGATTTTGCGTCTGCTGCAGTCTCAAACTCTTTGTAAACCTGGTTTGAGAGTTCTTCGTAATAATCAGAGTAATTTTGAGGAATATTGATTTCTTTAACATAATTTGCTGTAGTCGACATGTAGGAGGTTAGTTTTTGATGGCTTTGGCTATTTCGGTTAGCTTTTGTAAGTTGTTACTATCCTCAAGAAGGGTTCCTATTACTAGAGCATCTGCTCCTGCATCTGTTAATGATTTTGCAGTATCAGCATCACGAATGCCTCCACCTACAATCAAAAATCCTTGGAAAACCTTTCTTACAGTTGCAACCATTTCTGGAGTAACATTGGTTTTTGCTCCTGAACCTGCCTCCAAATAGACAAATCTCATACCAAAGAATTGAGCCGCTAATGAATATGCAGCTGCGATTTTCGGCTTATCAAATGGAATTCCTCTAACATTTCCTACAAACCATGCAGATGTTCCTTCCCCGATTACCAGATATGATGTTGGAAGTGGTTCCAGACCAAATTTGAGTACATTTGGGGCACCAAGTGCTTGTGCCTGAGTAATGTAGTAGGGGTTTTCAGAGTTCATTAAGGAACTAAACAAGATGGCATCAGCCTGTGGGACAACTCCTGTAATGTTTCCTGGGAATAGAATAATTGGAATATTTACTGCTTCTTTGAGGTTCTTTACTACCTCAGCCATCTCCATTTGATCAGTTGCAGATGAGCCACCAACAAGTATTGATGCTGCGCCTATCTCTTCTACATCTTTAGCCAGTTTTACTGCAGAATCAATTTGAGATACCTCTGAATCAATTAATACGAATAGTAATGGTGATTTTTTACGCTCAGAAAGGAGTGTTTCCTCTACTTTTCCAGTCATGATTCCACTTCAAGGAAGACCCTTTAAGTTTTATTCAAGTACCGGTATACAGATTTGTATAGCTTTGAGTGACCCTAACAATTCCAATTTTTCGAATATTTTACGGGAAATTATCAAAAAATCACTATTTACAGAGAGACAAATTGAAATTATTTTAAAATCCAAGAATCTATCTGACGTTGAATTTACTATGACTAAAGGTGCCTATTACAGGCAGGTTTCTCAGTCTAGGGAGAAGCTCTCAGGCTTGTATTATTCCTTCATAGTTCTAGGCGTGTTAGGCATAGTTCTTCCTGATGATATTGATGTGATATCAGACCTTTCCGAACGAATGAGTGTGATAAAAGATGGTGATGTTTTCCCTGAGAAGGAACAAGAAATCATTAGTGTGATAGAACGTGTGGTAAAGCAGACTACAGGAATGTGATTTTGTGCCTAGAAACAGTACTTGGTCTGCAATAGTGTGATGGGGTTTTGATTAATCTAAGTGTAAAATAATGTTGTCCAATCACGATAAATCACAAATTCCTCATGATATGTCATGATAATTGAGATACCTGACCTTGATGTGATATTAGGACTAATTTTGGCCTTCATAGGAGGTTTGGTTACCTTATTCGTGTATTCTAAATTAAAGGCAATTTCAGCCTCTAATGACCAAACAAAGGCAGATTTGGAGCGTATGGAGTTCTATGAAAGACAATTAATTGATCTTAAAATAAAATTAGACGCTATTGACTTGGAAAATCTTACTTTTTCGCAAGAAACACCACAAAATATTGTAAAAAATGAGGAAAAGCCAGCACAAGTTGTACAAAAACAGGTAGAAATCGTGCCTGAACCAGCCCCAAATCCACCTAAAGTAGAACGTGCACCTAACATGAGCAGTGATAATATTGTTGAGGCTGTGTTGAGACTAATCACAGACAAGTCACGCACATCACGTGATATCCAAATCACATTAGGAAAGAGCCGAGAGCATATTTCCAGAACAATGAAGAAAATGACTGACGACGGATTGGTCGAAAGAAACACCAACGCCAAGCCATACAGTTACTCTATTACCCAAATGGGCCTCTCCAAGTTGTCAGGATCTGGTTCGGTGGCCCAAACCATAGCTCCTCAGACCTCCTGATTAGAAAATCTTAGGATTTTTTGACTTTGTTGAATTGTGTTTGAAATGTTGATTTTTTGGTGGTTTTACTAAGCTTTTTCATTATAATTTATGGAATAATAATAAACATAATTAATTAATATTAGTTCATCATAAATTATGATATGAGTGAGGTTCAAGAGGAATTAGTGAAGATTACTTCGGGAGGAACCATCTCAATTCCCAAACAGTTTAGGCAATATTTGGAGATGCAGAAGGGGGATTATCTCAAAATAGGCCTGGAAGGGGACCATTTAGTAGTTAGAAAAGTGCGTATTTCTTAGTTTTCTGACATTTTAGGAGTGGAATTTACCATCTTAATGGTTTGGTAAGCCCATTCTCTGCCTTTTTTGGCTCTTTCCACCTTGTTTTTAGAGGTAAATCTAGACAAATATGTCGAAATTACACTAAGTTTGATTGGCTCGTTGAATTCATCCTCATATCTCTCTAGAATTTCAGATGATGTGAAGCGGCCCGTAGGGTAATACTTGTCAACAATATGCCAGATTTTGCCTCCTACAGACTCTGTACTTGGGCTGTTGTCAGCCTCCTCAATATTCATCAAGTCCATTAATTCGAAGATTTTGAGAACTTTCTCTCTATTGATGTTGCCCTCAATATTGAACTTGTATTTAGCTCCATCCTTATCCTCGAGATCTATTCTAATCTTTTTTCCTGCCATTCAGATCAATAAGGATCCAACCTTAACTCATCAACTGATCTTCTTAGATTTGTTAACTAACAGGTTTGTTAACATTGACACGCCTGGCTCACGCCTGAGAGAGTTTTTTGTTATTAACAATCTCAAGGTATGATGTTGCCTAAAATTATAGATTTTCATGCCTAGAGTGGAAATGAAGGGGTTGAGTATTCGATATTAACAGTGTTAATAGCCACTTTAACGCCTAGACAGGAAATAAGGGGGTCAAAATGGCCTTTTTTTACCCATTCTTCACACGTTCTTAACATCTGTTAACTGCATCTTTAGATTTGTTTTTTCTCTCATATTTCACCCTCGTTTTTCAATTTATGATATCCCACACACCTATCTTTCCAGTCTTTGCTTTTCTAAAATTTTTAAAATGAGAATTCATATCTATACTAATTTTATTTTATTTTATTATACAATCTAATCTGTCATTAGAAATGAAGGTGTCTGGGATGCGATCTGAGCGATCTGGAGTGAGTCAACAAGAACGATCAGTCTTGTGAAATAAATCAAAAAGATCAGTTGAACTGTAGTTTTGAAATAGTAAATGATCTCAACATGAGTACAACTACAATCGATCCAATTGACAGACTCTTAGATGCTGCACAAAGCGGAAAGACCCTAATCAAAAACAGAGATGTGTTACATTTTACCCATATTCCTAACCAAATACTTCACAGAGACCCCGAGCAGGAGAAAATCACCCAATCACTATTACCAATTTTAATGGAATCTAGACCATCTAATTTACTGGTGTATGGCAAGCCTGGAACAGGCAAGACACTAGTCATAAAGAAGGTCCTCTCAAAAATTCAAAAAAGGGTCGAGGAAGGCTCATTTCCAATCAAACTAGCATATACAAACGCAAAACAAGAGACCACTCTATACGGCCTTTTGGTCTCCTTTGGTAGGCAATTAGGTCTGGGCAGCCAGAAAACAAACGACGAGAAGATGTGGCTTCCAAGCACAGGCCTATCAATTAGCGAGGTCTTCAATAGAATTCTCTATGCCTTAGACAAGAACGAGACAAACGCAGTCTTTGTTATAGATGAGATTGACTACTTGGCAGAATTAATCCAAAAAACAGGCAAAGACATCCTATACCAAATCACCAGAGCAAACGAAAGACTAACCACAGGCTCACTTACATTAATTGGAGTATCAAACGACCTCACCTTCAAAGAAAGACTTGACCCTAGAGTTATCAGCACTCTAAGTGAAGAGGAGATTATCTTTACAAATTACAATTTGCCACAAATCCGGGAAATCCTAGATGCTAGAATTGAGGTAGCCTTTGATCAAGGTGTAATCTCAGATGCAGCCTTGAATCTATGTTCTGCTATGGCAGGAAGAGAATCAGGAGATGCAAGACGTGCACTAGACCTCCTACGCGTAGCAGCAGAAATCGCTGAAAGAAGCCAAGTTCCAACAGTCACAGAAGAGCACATCAGAATGGCATCTGAAAAGATTGAGGAAAATAAAGAAGTAGTAGCCCTTCGCTCATACCCACTACATGAAAAATTACTAATCTTAGCAATTATGAAATCATCAGAGATATCCACTGGTGAGGTCTATTCAACCTACAAAAACCTCTGTAAAGACATACGCCAAAAAGAGCTCACTCAAAGAAGAGTTACTCAAATGTTGAGTGAAATAGAAATGTCCGGAATTATCTCTGGCCGTATAGTCCACCAAGGAACCCACGGAAATACCAAAAAATTCAGAATTACAGTATCACCAGATATGGTAAAATCTACCTTCAAAGATGAGATGATTTTAGAAGATATTCTCTAATCACAAATTAAATACACGCCATTCCAATCTTCGTTTATGGGCTTATTCAACAGGAAATCCAAAGATGACGTAGATTTGGAATGCAAAATTTGTCATTTGAAATTCTCAGATCCTGAAAGAACGATGAGACATATGGTCAAAGCACATTCAAAACCACAAAAAGTAAAGAAACGACTAGGCAGTGGAAAATATGATTAACTCAACTTCTGAGGCTCGGCATGTTTTGGCTCAACAAAGTCGGATTCTTGAACACGAAAGTCTTTTTGGAAAACCTTCATTGTTTGAAGATTAACTATAATGGCCATTCCAGGCGTTGGGGTGATTCCAACACTCTCTTGGAAATCAGTCTGTCTTTGCCATGCACCAGAATTTACTATTAGAACTCCTTTGTACATGTCTAGGCCCACAAAATGAACATGGCCTGAGTGGAAAATGTCTGGAACATCATCAATAACCATCATATCTTCAGTTTCAGGTGCAATTGGAGTTCGACTTCCATAAATTGGACTCAAATGCCGTGCCTTGAGAAAATGCCTCATTACAGCAGCCGGCTTGTCATAACTTACTCCAGGTGTAGTCCTAACTACATCGTCAATTGATTGACCATGATACATCAGAACTTTGACCCCATTTAGTGAGACCAAAGATGGGTTACCCAACATGAAAAAGTTCTCCCTATCCCACAATTCAGAATTATACTCCTTAGGAATTGCTGGTTGTGGCAAAGCCTTTCTTCCAGCATCGTGGTTTCCAGAAATTAAAAACACCTTGATGTGTTTTGGAATTTTATCTAAAACCTCAAATGTTTTTTGAAGTTGGTCTTCTGTGGTTAGTTGATTTAGTGTCTTATCCTGACCTGGAAAGACCCCCACTCCATCAATCAAGTCTCCTCCAATTACGACAAATCTGATTTTTCTAGCTATTGGGTCTGCACTTGAAATCCAATTGATAAATTCTGATAATTCCTCTTCCATGAAGAATTTGCTTCCAACATGCAAATCTGATAGAAATACCGCATACGTTTCAGTTTTTGAGCGATTTGTGGTGTGTTCCGGTATATCTGGAAGATAGATGTCTTTTGCAAAAAAGCCCCCATTTTTGGCAGGAACTATCCTAAACATTGCAAATTGGTCCATCAACAAAGTATCTGCAGCATCTTTCAAATCTCCTTCAAACACCACTATTTCCATCGAACTGGTAGGATCCTCTAAAGTGATTTTTGTGATATTTCTATCTGATTTTCTATCAGAAACTAAACCCCATACATACAGTTCATCATTGGTTTTTGTAATTGATTTGACTGATTCTATATCTCTGACCTTTTTTGACTCGGGCCTATCAGACATTATTTGCTTTAACTTGGCAAATCTACTTGCAAATAGTGCGCCATATCCTTCAACACCTTCTGCTGAAGTAATCTTGTTTGTTGGGTCTGATAAAATCTCAAATTCTACTTGATGTTCCTCATCATCTTTTATTCCTAAATAAATCTCAAAATCTTCTTCATTTATCAAAAACACCTTCTGCTTTGTCTTTTCTCTTACGACATCTTTGATAATCTGAGCCAATTCATTAACGTCTATTTTATGTAAAATCTCTAATGCATCAGGATGAATCTGAAATCCTTTATTCAGTGCATAACTAACTGCTGAAGAAATTTCTTTGTCCATTGCAGATATTGATTTGTGTTTTAATTAAATCTGTTTTACGACAAAACCTCAAATATAGATCGATGAAACGGGCAACATGTTAACTGTAAGCCGTATAATCATATTCTTAATTTTTACAGCAATTTTTGCAGCAGTATATGGTTCATCAGCTATGCTAAGCGAACCGACTGAAGCAGAGGTTCAAGAAATAATGGATTTTTTTGATTCTATAGTAGACACAATAGATGGAATAGGAATCTTTGCACACAATACGACAATTGCAATTCCAATGTTCATTCCAGGTTTTGGTGTTGTATGGGGATTGTTCTCTGCATATTCAACTGGCTTTGCATTTTCTGCAATTGCCACCGCAAATCCAGAAGTAGCTCAAATAAATCCGCTAGCTGTACTCTTAACTCCTTTTGGCCTGATGGAGGTTGCAGCATATTCAATTGCCATGTCACGAAGTGCATTACTAGCAAAGAACGTAATTCAAAAAAATTGGATTCACATCAAAAATGAAAGGAACATTATAGCAGCTGAAATTGGAATTGTTATTGGACTTCTATTAGTTGGTGGAATAGTTGAGATGTGGATGATTGAAACTGCCCAAGGAATGGAAGGAATAACATAAAATACTCACTAGGTGTGTAATTACTATGCCAAGCATGAAATGTGTAACATGTGGAATAGGTTTCTTTTCAGTAGATGGAGGAGACAAATGTTCCAAATGTAGACCAAGTGTATCTCAAGGTACTGAGACTCACAGTGGATGTGGTTGTGGCGGACACGACTGCTAAATCTTCTTTTTCATCTAAATCTCGTAACGTTTTTACCCACAACAAAATTGAATAAATTCAGTTTTGATACAAGACAAAGTTGTTGTAATTACTGGCGCTTCTAGCGGAATTGGCTATTCAACTGCTAAAGCACTTGCAAAAAAAGGTGCAAAAATAGTTGCAGGAGCACGTAGATTAGACAGATTAGAAACATTACAAAAAGAAATTACAGATGATGGTGGAGAAATCGTCATTTGTGAAACTGATGTTACCAAAAAAACTGATTGTGATAATTTGGTAAAACAAGCACTTGATAAATTTGGAACAGTTGATGTTTTGATAAACAACGCAGGACTGATGCCTCTTAGTTTTGTAAAATCACTAAAAATTGACGAATGGGATAGAATGGTAGACGTAAACATCAAAGGTGTATTGTATTGTACTGCGGCAGCAGTACCTACCTTGATTGAGAAAAAATCAGGTCATATCATCAACATTTCATCTGTAGCAGGAAGAGTTGTTTTCCCTGCTGGAAGTGTATATTGCGCAACAAAATTTGCCGTAGCTGCATTTACAGAAGGATTGAGACAAGAACTTTCTGTACGAAAAAATATTCGAGTTACAAGTATAGAGCCTGGAGTTGTACAGACTGAACTAACAAATACTATTACTGAAAAATCCTTAGAAGCATTTGTTGAAAAACACAAAGAGATGGAAGGTTTACAAGCAGAAGATATCTCAAATGCAATAATTTTTGCATTAGAAGCTCCAAATCGCATGAACGTCAATGAAATTCTAATCAGACCAACTTCTCAAGAAGCTTTGATCTCTTTTCCCATGTTGTTTGGATCTTTTTCCAAATCTAACTTCTCAGTTATAGTATCTTTTAGTTGTAAATTTTCCAACTCAATTCGTCTTTTTTCAATACAGTGTAAATGATCACTATCTGTTGCCGAAATTCTTTTACAAATAGAACATGTTCCCATGCTTTAATCTAATGACGCCACGATTTAATTATTTCACATTCTGTTTGATGCTTGAGGGAACGTCGTCTAGTTTGGCTATGATGCTAGTCTGGGGGGCTAGAGGTCGGAGGTTCGAATCCTCCCGTTCCCATCATCCTATTGAATTAATTCTTTAATTCTTTTAATGAAAACATATCTCTAATTCCTTTTTGAATTCCTAAATCTCCAACAGGAAGGATATCTGTTCTTTGTAGACAAAACATGAGATAAATTTGTGCAGTCCAGTTTCCAATCCCTTTGATTTTGGTTAACTCTTCGATAACTTGTTCATCACTTAACTTGGAAATTTTTCTAAAATCAATTTCTTTTTTGACTACAAGTTTTGCTAATCCCTTAATGTAATTGATTTTGGTGCCTGAAATTCCAATATCTTTTAATTTTTTATCAGTTGTATTGAAAACCTGTTTTGGGGTAGGAAACTTTCCATACAGTTTTAGAAATCTTTTGGTAATTGCAGAAGCTGATGCTTCTGATAATTGCTGATAAATTATTGCCTCAACTAGTGTTTGAAATGGATTCTTCGTTATACGCATACTACAGGGACCAATTCTTCTTATCAGCGGCTGTAATTTTTTATCTGAACGTAATAATGAAACCTGTTCTTCAAATCTGCCTTGATTCTGTAATTTCAAATCTATAGTAATTTTCTCAAAATTTTCTAGTGTTGGATTTTTCTTATATTTACGAATTAGATCAATTATTGTTTTCTTTGGAGGAAGTTTTATCTTTTTTTGAATAATTTTTGCTAATCCTGTTCCAATCAGAATAGCTTGTGATGCACCTGTTACATTTGATGGTTTTCTATCTAAACTTGAACTTTCAAAATCAATAATCGTGTTTCTATTTTTACTAACAATAACATGTTTGTCTATTGTGCTTAGCTCTCCATGATCTAACCCAGCATCGTCTAAAAGATAACATTCTCTTAACACATTGTTTAAGACAGAACGAATTTCCTGAGATTTTGTTTCAGGTTTTTGTGCCCAATCAATAATTTTTTCACCTTCAATGTACTCCATTATCAAAAAATTTTTTGAATTTTTAACAAATTTTGGACCAATGTCTAGCTTATTTGCAGCTTTTAGTAATTTAGCTTCATTTGTCATATTTTTTCTCGGGGAATCTACTCGTCGAATTTTTAATGCACAAACACTAGAACTGTTTTTTGCAAGAACAACCATGCCGACATATCCTTTTCCAAGTATACGACATTTTTCAATTTGTAATGGACCTGAAAATGAAACATGAGTTATGCCCAGTTTCTTCAATTCTTTTAATCGTTTTTCTACTTCAGTTTCTTTTACTTTTGGAAAGCATAGGATTTTTTTGTAAGGTTCTTTTTTGAAAGCACTAATTGGTTGAAAATGCTGTTTCATCTGTTGTTATCAGTTTTGAAATGCTCTTTTTAACAGATGTGCTTTGTTTGTCTTTTCCACTTTTAATTTTAAATCCAGTTTTGAAATCAGGTCTTAATCCTTTTGGAATTCCAGAGTCACCAATGTGATTTTTTATCAAATCATTAAGATATGATTTAGCATTTTCATATCTTCTTGTTTGTAATGATTGCAATTTTCCTTCCTTATCTGTCCACATGAGCTTTGATTTTTTTGAATTAGTATGAATGAATTTTGTTGAAAAATCAGCAGAAAACACATCAGGACCAGTTCTAATTTCATTTTTTGAAATTGAAAGTGATTCTAATAAGAATAACAAACTTGCATTTGTTTCATCATATGCTACTGCATCGCTTCTTAGAACGTTAAATCCTTCTTTGTTCATCTGAGATTCAAGAGAACTTGCAGCTCGTTTAATCTGTCCATAGATAATATCGTCGCTTCTTTTTTTGTACTTGAAACTTACAACCAATGTATTTTTAGCTAATTCTACTGGGATCTTATTCTTTGATTTTTCTTTAAAGTATGAGATTGAACTTTTCTTTAAGAAATTTCTAGCAATTAAAATGAAATTTGTAACATTTTGAATTGAAATTGCAGCTCCCAAATTTCTATTCCTATCTATTGGATCTATTATGACTAAAGGAGAATCAAATTTTCTTGGTGATTCTCCAACCATTTCATTATTTTTCAATTTTGAGATTCTTTTCAATACGTTTTCAAAACTTCCCAAATAGTAAACTAAAACTTCACAAACATAACCGCTGAATCCTTGTTTAGCAATTTCTGCTCCATACATTCCATTAATTTTTAGAAAACACTTGAGAATTCTAATGTCATCTTTCATTGAACCTGTTAATCTTTGACTCATAAACTCTGTATGAAATGTTGATCTATCTGCAGCACTTTTCCATTCACCTTTTTTAATATCATAACATGGAACGACGTTTACTCCAACACCATCAATATCGGCTTCAACAAATGGATGCTCAGAATACCTCACATATGGTTTGAATTTTTTTAATGAATCAAAACCAATTTTCTTACCTATCGCTTCAAAGTTTTTTTCTGATGTTGATTTTTTAAATTTAACAAATATGTCAATGTCAATTTTTTCTGGGGTCCATGTTTCTTTTGCATATGAACCACCAAAATGTACTGATACAACTGATTTTTGTTTTTCAGCTTCTTTGTTTACTAAACTAAAAACCTGATTTGCAATTTTATCAACCTTTTTTCTTTGTGTGTTGTTTGGAATTGCTATTTGTTTTGATTTTTTTATTACATCATTTTTCATTTTGCATTAACCTCCAGTAAATCTGAATACTCTGGTCCCTTTGGACTTAAAACGCTTTTTTTTAACTTAATTTGTGATATTGTTTCGGTACCAAACTCCATAGTCTCAAAATCTTTCATAATTGATGAAACACTCTCAATTCTCTTTTTTACTCTAAAAACTGTCAAGTGTGGTTTGAATTTTTTATCTTTTTCAAAACCAAGTTTGGTCAATTTTGTTCCTATCTCATTTGCTAAATCAGTTAATTTTCTTGCTCCATCTTTTTCCAACCCCACCCAAATCACTCTTGGATTTTTCAAATTTGGAAATCCACCCACACTCCTCAACGATATATCAAACTGTGAAAAAGATATTTCATTTAACAAATCTTTAACTTGTTGGCATTTTGTATCATCAATTTCTCCTAAGAATTGTAGAGTAAAATGAATCTGATCAACTCTTGTAGGTTTTGCATTAATCTTTACATTTTTTTGAAATGTTTGAATTTTTTCTAATATTTTTTCATTTGAAATTTCAACTGCTATGAATACTCTCATACAAAATTAATGATTAGTAATTATTTATCGCTACCTTCATAGACTAGTCAATTAAAAACAATCTGTGTCAAAATTAGTTGTATGTCTAACTGGAATGCCAGGTGCTGGGAAATCAACAATTGTTTCAAAATTAAAAGATCAAGGATATGAAACTTTTAGTCTTGGTGATGGTGTAAGAGCAGAAGCTAAAAGACAAAATTTAGAACCAACTGGTGAAAATTTAGGACGATTAATGCTTGAACTTCGTGAGAAAAATGGACCAGGTGCAGTTGCAGAATTAATCAAAGATTCAATCCAAAACTCTACTCATGAAATTACAATTATTGATGGTATACGTTCTATACATGAAATTAATGTTTTAAAACAAACTGGTAATGTAAAACTCTTAGCAGTACATGCAACACCTGATACTAGATTTAATTTTTTAAGTGAACGTAAAAGATCTGATGATCCATTAACAAGAGAAAAATTTGAAGAGCGTGATAATAGAGAAATTGGTGTTGGATTAGAAGAAATTATTGGTCTTGCAGATGAATCAATTGAAAACAATAATGTAACAATTGATGAAATGGTTTCTTCTGCAATCAAAATTTTTCAAAAATGGATTGAATAATGAATCAAAAAACAACCATCCAAATATTTTGTCAAATTAATCCTTCTGAGGATCCTGAGAAAGTCAAACTCGCAGTAAATAACATCTTTCCTGAAATGGAATTAGAAGTATCTGATACACAAATTGTAGGTAAAACAAATAATTTCTCAGTTTTATCACCAATTTCAAAATCAATTCATGAAAAAAACATCAAAAACACATACCAACGTATTCTAAAAAACAACAATGATGGTGATTCAACCTGGTTTTATCTCAATAAACAGGCAGCCTTTGTAAACAGTGTAGCTCTATGCAGTGAAGCAAATGAATCATCATTGGGCCCAATTAAGGTAGTTTTACGCTCAAATGATATTGAACAAGTGATAGAATCTATCACAAACTAGCTATTTCAAGCCATTTTGAGAGCTTTTTTTTAGCTCAGTTATGAAAAATCAATTTTTACAGGATTTTACATGAAAGTACAATTAGCAATAATTGGTGCAGTATTAGTTGCAGGAGGAATCCTATTCTTACCTGAAACAATGAATCAATTTCCTGCTGGTACAGCTATCGCTGATGCATTAGTTGCAGATGTTACTAGCATCAAAGAATACAATACACACACAAATCAAGTTGGTGAGACCTTGTATGATGTAGGACTAAAAGCTGGTGATACAGTAGTTGATGTTGCAGGACAAGTTGAAAACACCATCGATGAAACAGAAATCCCTGAAATTGACTTCTTAAAACTAGAAGAATAAACTAAATCTCAATTTCAAGCAGATCTTTTGCAGCAATAACTGATTCATGAATCTGTTTTGCCTCATCTAATAACACAGATTCGTCACTATATCTTGCTGAAAAATGAGTTAAGATTAGATTTTTGACATTTGCATTTTTAGCAAGCTCAGCTGCCTCTTTTGCAGTACCATGGTTTGTCTCTATTGCTCTATCTTTCAAATCAAATGAAAATGTACAATCAAAACTAAGATAATCACTATTTGTAAAGAAATTTTGTAATTTTTCAGTAGGTCGTGTATCTCCTGATATTCCGATCTTTTTACCTGGTCTTTTATCTCCAGTTACCTGCGATGAATCAATCTTTACGCCGTTAACTTCCACAGAATTTCCATTTTGCAACTCTTGCCACATTTTTCCTTCTGGTATTCCCAATTCCTTTGCTTTTTCAGGATAAAATACTCCTGACCTTTCATTTTCTTCAAAACAATAAGAAAATGCAGGAATGCCATGTTGTGCTTCACAACAACTTATTCGATATTTTTTTTCATTTACAACATCTCCTTGTTCAACAATTGTTATGAAAACTGGGAATGGTAGTCCAAAGTTCAAAACTTTGATATTTGCTGTAATGAATTCTTCAATTCCTGCTGGACCATAAATTTCTAAACTTTCTGTTCTTTTTTGCATTGACATTGTTTGTAATAATCCTAAAATTCCTAAACAATGATCTCCATGAAGATGTGTGACAAATATTTTCATTTTTTTATTCCATGGTAATCCTGCCTTCAAATATGCAACTTGTGCACCTTCACCTGCATCAAACATAAGCACTTCATTTTCACGTACTAGACAAATACAAGTTAAGGAACGTTCTGGTGTTGGAGCAGCAGCAGAAGTGCCAAGATAAACTAATTTCATAATATTATTTTCATTTTAATGCATCAGCAATAACTCTTGATACGTCAACCTTTGCTGATTCGCCTGGGATTGTATTTGTGCTGACAATTTGGGAAACTCCTGCTTTTTTGATCTTTTTTGCAGCATCATTAACTAACAATGCGTGAGTACATGCAACAAAAACACGTCTGCACTTTTGTTTCTTTAAGAATTGAGTGGCTTTTACGATACTACCCCCTGTACTAATCATATCATCAACCAAAACCAAATCTCTATTTTTCACATTAACCCTATCTGAAAGTATATTCACTTTACCCGTTTTTCTATCTCGATGCTTTTTTAATGCAATAAAATCAGTTTTCAAAAGATTTGCAAATTTCTTTGCTCTTTCTTGACCTCCCATATCTGGAGATACAACTAGTGGCTCTTTCATTTTTAATTTCTTGAAATGTTTTACCAAAACATCCATAGCTGAAACATTTTCCGAAGAAATTTTCAATTCTTTTAGTGCTATCTTACTATGTATGTCTACAGTTAGAACTTTTTTTACTCCTGCTGCTTTGAGTAATTTTCCAACTACTCCAATGGTAACTATTTCTCCTCCAAGAAACTCTCTGTCTTGTCTTGCATATCCCATGTAAGGTATGACTGCATAAACTTTTGAAGAAAATTTTTGAACTTTAGAAACAATACTTAGTAATTCTAAGAGGTTTGAATCAACAGGTGGGTAGGTTGATTGAACAACCACAACTATGCTTTTCTTTGGAATCTGATTAATTGTTATTTTGCTTTCTCCATCAGGGAAAACTTTCTTTTCAGTTTTGATATATGGTGATTTGAGCTTTCTTGCAATCCTTTTTGCTAAATCTGTTGATGCATTTCCTGAAACTACTGTAAACTTTACCATTAAATCAACGAATCAAAACGGATTCTTAAGTTTTCGTAAGATTGTTTTTTAGTTTCATCTCTTTTCTTTTGTAAAAATAACTTGTTATTGCCACTAAACTTACACCTGCAATCTGAATTCCGAGCCAATCTAATCCCTGAAGTGATACTGATTCAAATGTAAATGGTGAAAATAATGGAAA
>LULH01000118.1_pt1 | contig 18869 bp, 7 predicted proteins | sample 728201 | NCBI WGS metagenome assembly LULH01 (sample SAMN03860294, study PRJNA289734) | marine metagenome | biome: seawater column; feature: ocean; material: water; isolation source: Red Sea water column Station 169 - depth 100m | place: Saudi Arabia: Red Sea | collected 2011-10-15 | depth 100 m
AAAGAAGCGAGGGTAATGCTGAACGCAAGAAAAGGTTTTTGGGAGATAGAAAAAAACCGAAGATGATGGGTATAGAGTGGGATGTAGATGCTTTTCATGTTAATTCTGGGTTTGTGCCTAACTTTGCAGACCCACTAGGAGAAGCCATACAAAGAGAAAAAAATGCCCTAGGCATGCAAGGCTCCTCTGCAAAGATTTATGTTGACCAAGATAATAGATTAAAAAACCACAGAAATCCAGATGGCTTAATGGTTGCCAACACTAGAGATGAGCCAGTTTCTGGATCTCAAGGAGTCAATAGAGCCCTAGGCAGAGGATTAGATCCAAAAACTCATGGAGCAAGCATAGGCTTCACGCCTAATTATGTTATGGGTATAGCTGGAACCACAGGGTATTCTCAGGGCGCTCGTGGAACTGGCCCAAGATTAAAGGGTCCAGCTGCTAATTTTGATGGTGTTGAGAAGCTAAATCAATCAGCTAGCAATGCCGCTTCGAACGTTCAAGATCACGGCGAGTCAAGTAAAGGTGCAGCCCTAGGAGGCATAGATGTTATGGGTGCAATGTTTGCCTTAACGAGCGTAACTTATGCTGTTGAAGGAGCCATGGGAGATGTTGAAAGCACTGCCGCCAAAGCAGTCAAAACTTTAAACGCAACGGTCATGGGTTTCTCTCAAGGGGCAATGGTTTTTCAAGCCATGAGTCAAATGGGGGACAGCTTTAATGCTAAGGGCACTAAAATGGGCTCTTTTCTCGGTAAGGCAGCAAAGGGTCTTGGAATCTTTGGTGCAGCTATCGGAGTCGCAGTTCCAGTATTTAACGCTTTAAAAGAAAATACGACATTACTAGATGGACCTTTAGATACCCTAAGAAAGTCTGCCGCAAAAACCAGCAAGTCTATAGAATCTTTAGGTAATGCAATAACAGCTCATCAATCAGTAGAGGAAACAAGAAAAGAATTAACAGACCTTAATAATTCTGCTTCGAAAAATACTTTTGATGGAGAAATTAAAAGACTAAGCCTTCACTCGCAATTAATTAAAGCAGAAACTGAACTTTCCAATCAGACAGCGGAATTAAGCAAACATGTAAATCTTTCTGCAGCTGAAATTGAACTAATGACTTCTGGAACTGCTGCTGGATTTAAAAAATTACAAGAAGCTATGGTTGATGCTCAACGCTCAATGGCATTTAATAAAATGTTTGAGGATTTTACAACATTTACACAGGGCGACGACAGCCTTTTGAAATCGAATAGAGACAAGGCGAAAAACCCATTAATGGCACAGCAAGTAGAAACTTCAATGGCCAAGATGACAGCCTTTGGGATGTCTTCCCAAGACATGGATAAAACACAAATCACATCAGCATTTGATGGATTGATGAGTGTGGTAGAAGCTCAAGTCAATAAATATGACTTAGATGTTAGGGCACAAAGACCCGATGCCACTATGGGAGACAGGGCGGCATATGCATCTAGAGCTATGGGAATGTCTGAAGAAGAAAAAGCCAATCGGAGTTTTTATCAACATGGCACAGAAAAAAAAGCTGAGAAAGCTATTACTGATCAATTAGTATCTGATACGGATTTACCCCAAGAACTTAAAACTATGGCAGGAGTTGGGATGGAAACCATGAATCCGACACAATTGCTAAAGTTCCTTGAAAAACAAAAAGAACTTGTTCTAAAATTCAATCAGGGAGAAGAAGAAAAACTGGCAAACCAAACAATAGATTACGCTTATATGCGTGAAACAACAAAGTTGAGGCAAGCATTAGCCTTAAAAATGGAACTCTTAACAAATGATTTGGATATTTCATTAAGGCTACAGAAAGAAAGCCAAGGCGTTGATCGAGCTGCCAGAGATGAAAGGTTAAAGTTTAAATCGGCTCTTGGTTCCATGACTAAAGCTGCTGAAGTTCAAGCTTTAATGGCGAACAAAGAGGCTGATCTTGCGGAAGACTTTGCAAACCAAAGGCAGGCAATCAATAATAAATATACAGCAGAAGGGACCAAGTATATTCAATCTTTATTTAAAGATCAAACAGGAACAGACAGTTTAATTGCTCCAGACTTACTTCAAACTAAAAGTGGAGACGAAAAGGTTAGTGATGAGGAAGTATTTAAAACAAGCCAACAAAATTTAGGTATGAAATTGGCAACTGCAATTCCAGATTTAAGTAAAGAGTCAGCTGAAGTTCAAAAAGAATTTCATGATTTTAGAAGATCTGTTAGTGATGCTACCTTCAAAAATCCAGAAAGGTTAAATCATGAATTTGAAGAATTTTTGCATAGTTTGGGTGACAGTGAAGCTCAGCAAAGAGTGTTAATCGCACTACAAAAGAAAGGGGTTATTTCAGAACAAAAAGATATAGAGTCTTTTTTCAATAAAATTAGTGCATTAAGACAGCAAGAGCTTGGCAATACGCAAGCTTCTCAGATTATAGCTGAGGCTGGACTTCAAACTCAAAAAGAAGTATTAAATGCAGAAAAAGGCACTCTAGCTCACCATAAAAAAAGATTATTGGAATTGCAAAACACGCCACACCATTTACTGGATAAAGTATTTAGCGAACAATTTCAAACAAACTCAACCATAGCTTCTACTGAAAAAATTCTCTTAAGAGCCAAACAGGATTATATTTCACATGGACAGGGTCTTGCTGAATTACAAGAAGAACAACTAGGTATTGAGGCAAACAGAATTATTAACGAACATATCGGAGTATCTATTCAATCAGAAAGGCTTGAGGCAGAAAGAAAACTTAGGCAAAGTATGTCGGAATATAATGAAATTATAGCCAAAAAAGTTTCTAATGAAATTGCAACATTCGATAATAAACAGGAAGACGATGTCACTCTCTTAAAGGAGCAAAAAAAACAAGACTTTTTTCAGGCAGAAACAGCATTCAATGACGGTCAATCAATTAGAGATGAAGAGCGTGCAAGATTAAAACATATAGAGGCATTAAATCAAGGTAGCTATTACCTTCAAGCCTTACACGGCATGTCAGAAGCTGCCAGAAACTTTGATAAGGCTCTAATTCAAGCTAAGGCAAAGCTTAACAATAACGAATTTGCCAAAGAGGGTCTTCGAGAAATGGAGCTTAATCAGGTAAATATGCGAGGGGGAGTTCAAAAAGCCAGAGCTCAAAGAGATGCATATGTATCTGCTGGGAATGTGCCAAGAGCCGCAGAAATGAATACTCAGGTTCAACAGCAAATGAAAGATCTAAATAAAGAGCTAAATCAAGGCTCTCTATTTTTAGATAGTTGGCGAGTAAAGCTTGCTGAAGCTCATGAAAGAATTGCAAACTTTAGCGAAACTTTAGCCAATACATCTTTTGATGCTGTAAGAGATGGCTTTAGGCAAATGTTTGACGATATAGTTGATGGGTCAAAAAGCACTGGAGATATTGCATTAAACTTTTTTGGTAGTATAGCTAAGAAAATTCAAGATAAACTTTTCGATCAAGCTGCAGATCAATTAACTGCAGGAATATTTGAGGCTTTTGGACTCAAGCAATATCATACAGGCGGTTTTGTCGATAGATATTCTAAAGGCGGTACAACGAGAGAAGTTCCAGCCATGTTAACTTCTGGAGAGTATGTGGTGCGAAAGAAAATTGTTGATAAGATCGGAGTCAATGAACTTAATAGAATCAATCAAACTGGATCACTTGAAGAGTTGTACGAAAAACCAAACGAAGATAATTTTGAGTTGTTCGACGGGGGAGGTATGGTGGCACCCCCAATCATCAGGCTTAAGGATGGCGGTAATCTTAGAAACTATCTTTCACCTAAAGATGATCAACAGCAATCGATGATATTCCCAGAAGATATGAGGTCTTCTATAGATGGCCTCTCAGATGTAATAGAAAGATTTGCTGGAGGAATGGTTTATCTCAATCATGGAGGCAGGCCGCACGGCAGAAAATATAGCGGAGTACAATCTGACAAAGATCGAGCTTATGCAAACATTGGAGCTGGAGCTGGAATGATGGCTGGTACTGCATTAGGAAAAATGGCTTTTGGTAAAGACCCTAAAGACGAAGGAGGCCCAACTGCACCAACTAGACCCCAACAACTAAATACTCGCTCAGCTTTAAACATAGACCCAACTGGCAGACAAATGAGCGCTAGATTTAGGAGAGAAGATCAATACTCAAAGGATTATGGAAAGTATTTATTAGACAAATATCAATACGATGTAGATAAGAGAAATGAAAAGCAGATGCAGAGAGCTCAACAAATAGGAGCTATTGCTACTACTGTTACAATGATGGCTGGCATGGCAATTGGTAAGAAAATTACAGAAGGGCCAGCTCCAACAGCTGACGACTTAGATGCAAAAGTTGAAAAAGACTCCAAGGGCTTCAAAAAGATTACTAGAGGAGACCACAATCTTAATCCACATCAGAGAATGGCCAGAGCCGAAGCTGCGAGGAACTCTACCACAAACTATAATCAAAGCCAGTCATTTGATAAGTATTTAAATAAAAATCAAAACTCAAATGTCGCTGGTGGGTTTTCCAAAAGTTACTCTTACAATAGCATGGTCGGGGCTTACAGCAGAGGGGGTCAAGTTTACAACAATTCTTACTTCAACCAAGGAGGCTCTGTTTATTCTCCATACTCTTATTTTTACAATGGTGGCAGGGTTAATAGTAACAGCAATGCATACCATAGCATGACAAGGATGAGTGAAGGCGGCATGGTTCACGGACCAGGAGGAATAGATAAAGTTGGTCCAGTGATGCTTGATAGAGGAGAATATGTAATCAAAGCCTCAAGCGTCAATAAAGTTGAAAAACAATACCCAGGTTTCTTTGATAGATTAAACTCAATTAAAATGAATGAGGGTGGCTCTGTTGCGGAAGCAGCGTCAAAAGTAACCAATACAGAAAACACGACAAACGAAGACAACTCTTCAAGTAGTAATGTTACGGTAAATATAAATGTTTCTTCTGGCGGAGAAACTACGGCAGAAGGTGGCGGTCAATCTCAGCAAGATTTTGCTTACAAGATTAAAGATGCAGTTATTGGGGTTATCGCTAATGAAAAAAGGGTAGGAGGCATGCTACGTGGCTACTAAAAATGCTGTACTAAATTACGAGCAACAATTCTATCTTTCGGGCATTCAGTTATCTGGAGTAACAAGCTTAGATGGAAGCTATTCTATAGACGAAAATCCAATAAATATAATTGGGAAAGGTTATACCTATCCAGTAAGGCAAGGCCCTATGGTAGGTAATTTTAATATTCAAAAATACTATATAGGAAAAGAGCCCTTACTATCCTATACTGGAGAAAGTCCGATTAGTGGAAGCATTAACTTTGATGAAAAAAGCTTTGGTTTTGAAAGTGGATATCTTACTGAATATAGTGTGTCTGCTGGCATAGGAAGAATACCAGAGTCAAGTGCCTCAATAGTTGTCTATGGTGATATAGGTTCTGGAATAAGTGCGTCTGGCTCAGAACCTCACCCAGCAATTGAAATACCCAATCAGGGTTCTATATCCTTAAATGCAACTGGCTATCAAAGCAACAGAATAACGGATTTTTCTTATTCTATGAGAATCAATAGGTCACCAATATACAAAATCGGCTCTCCGTTTCCAGTGCAAGTCGATAGATCTTTTCCAATTTCTCAAGAAGCTACCTTTTCTCTAGAGGTTGACGATTATGAGATAGCTAGAATACAAGAATATTTAATCAAACCAAAACAACAAAAAATTTCTATACAATTAAAAAATCCTATAAATTCATCTCAAATAGAATCTTTTGAAATAGGTAAGGCTAGACTGCTTTCTCAATCCATATCCTCTACAAGCGAAGACATGTTAACTGTTAATTTAACATACAGAGGTTATATAAATAAAAAATGAAATTCATACCATACGAAGATGTACCCTTATACATAGCTCCAAATGGTGGAGATGGTGAATATATTTTTGCTGAAACAGCGTCCCTTTCCGTAAGTCAGCCAAATAAACCAGTTAGAAATATAGAGGACAATACTTTGAGTATTTGTGAGTTTGGGTTGGGTATTGACATGAGCTATACCTCTCCAACATTTTCGGTCAGCACAGATTATAATGTAGCTATAGGGCCTTCTGGTGGACCACCAAGTCCCATATCTACATCTATATATAAAATACCAGAAGGGACAAAAATTACATTCCCCAACGGCAAGCATTTATACTTTTCTGACGATGTATTTCCCGATGGGCATAATTATCTGACAAAGCTGTATGCAAAAAGTGGTGGCTGGCAACTTACTCAAAGCGAAGCTCAGAGCGGATACTTCGAGCCCATATATGACTATGTTTCTACTGGCCCAGTTCAAGGCAAGCTTGATGTCAGCTTCTACATTAATACAGGCAACCTACAAAGCTTTTTTAATATTACTGGTTTAACTAATCCACAGCAATATCCGCCAATTGAAGAAACAAAACTAACTGGATTTCTTGGCGACTTCGCTTTTTCTTGCGCTCATCTTCAGTCTATAGAGTTTTCTTTGTCTCCGAACTCCTTATCTCAAGCATCTGCAAGTTTTGGGATATATGGAGAAATAAAAAAAATAGATGGCCTTACAACTTCATACTACAACTCAAGCCTTTACTCCCAACAGTCTGTCCCACATGGACAAAATAGTAATATTATTGGCACATCTAAACTTGGAATTGAACACCCAATATCTTTTAACTACTCAATAGAGGTAGACACATCCCCAAGGTATGCAATACCTACTGGCTCCAGTAGCGACTCAGAGGGCATTATTCCAGATAGAGTTTCGAAAAAGTCTACCAGAATAAGCATGAGCATGAATGGTGAAGCTATAAATCCAGAAATAGTTTCTGATGCAGGTATACCTAAAAGAGCCAACTTAAAAGCTGTACTAAGAGATTTATCTTATGAAAGTTTTGAAGATAACTCAAATGGATTTATGCATACATTTGAATGTAGTGGTGTAATAAATAGTCAATCCCTATCCATAGGTTCGGAAGAATACTTAAATGGATCAATATCGGTATCTCAACTTTTGAAATAATGGACATAAAAAACACAGGCTCTACTACAATAAATGTTTCACCTACATTTGGATCTAGAGCATCTTTTTCATCGCTGCAAGAATCTACTAGTTTTGGAGACAATCATTCTCAGAGAATGTTACTCGGACTTAATTCTTTAAAAATGTCTTTAGACCTTAATTTTGAAGAACTTACCGACAGAGAGTCTAGCGATCTTATTAGTTTTTTACAGAGTCACACAGCATATGAAATACAAAACTATTCTACAGCTGGAGAGTTCGATAATAAAAGAATAGAGCCGTTTAGGTATCAACCGTTCTTTCCTTATAGAGAAAAAGACTTTTATTGTTTTTCTTTTACTCATGAAAAGCCTTACTTTAATTGTAATTCAGTTAGCGCACAATTTCAATGTACGGCTCCAAGCATACTGGAAAGCGTGGAATCTCAAGCTGGGCATAACGATAACATAGATTCCATAATCAATGCAACTCTTGGAGCTACCTCTTCTGTAGAAGGTCAAAATGTTTCTCTTCAGGCTGGGGATACTATATACAGCTCTGGAAACTATGTAAATGCCAAACTAGATTCTGCGTTTAATGTAAATGCTGGATCATCTGCAAATTTAAGTGCCACTTCAAACTTTACTTTTTCTAGCGGAAGAATATCCTCAAACCAAACACCCCTTAGGCACTCTATTTTTATAAATAACCCTAACGAATGTTTTTATTATCCATATAATCCCATACATGAAGATGGCGCTTTGGAGACTAGAATGTTTGACTTCAGGCCAACTGAATCAATTTCATTACAGTATGCCCCCAAATACAGAAGAAGCACCGTATCTGAAATGTATCAAAAATTTAATTTATATGGATTCAATCCAAATCTATCTAACTTACAACTTAGCTTTGAGGGCAAATCTGATATAGAGGCAAAGCGAATACTTCTATTTCTAGAAAGCCATTTAGGTTATAAAAAATTTGGATTCCACGTATTAAGAGATTATGTTGGCTCTAATGTAGATAGCCCAAATAGAACGCCACACAGAAGAACTTTATCTTTCTTTTACTGCCCAGAATGGTCTCACACATTTAACTATAAAAACAATCACTCCATATCAGCTACATTTATAGAATGTATGGATTATTAATTTATTATAATATAATGAAAGAAAACATACATAAAGAAATTTTTGAGCTAGAGCCATCAACTATGATTATTCTTTATGAAATTATATTTAAAAACCCAGGCACAGCTGATAGATATTATTTTCATGCAGGAGAAAACGGTTATACTAAAGATATATTGTTTGCTAGGGATGGAGTTAATAGAAAATCATATTACTACCACCCAATAAAAGCTGAAGGCTTTTCTTACGGCGATGGAGAGCTTCCTAGGCCAACCCTTACAGCAGATAATACAGACTCATTCTTTAGCTTAAAAACCAGATTCTTTAAAGATTTCATTGGATACAAAGTTAATAGAATAAGAACCTTTGTTAAATTTCTGCACGGAGATAATTTTCCTAATGGAACTAATCCTTTCGGCACTCCAACAGAGGACGCTTTTCCAGTTGAAAAGTATGTCATAAATAGAAAAACCGCTGAAAACCAAAACGTTGTTCAATTTGAACTTGTGTCAGCCCTAGAGAAAGAGGCCGCATTTATACCAAATAGAAAAATTGTATACAATGCATGCCAATGGCAATACAGGAACCCGATTGGATGCGGTTATAATAAAGCTCCAAAAACCGATGCAAAGGGCAATCCTCTTATTGTTACTGGCGAAGGTAACCCGCTTGAATATTCAGATAGCGCAACTTATAATAAAGGGGAATATGTCAAAATTACTAACATCGATAATCCTAATCTTGCGCCAAAGTTTTTTGTATGCTTAGCAGACGGAACATCAAATGTAAACCCCCAGTCAGACAAAACAAAGTGGGTTGAAGATGCTTGCCCGAAAAATATTCAAGGCTGTAGATCTAGGTTCGGAACCACAGAAAATACAGATGGATTACCATTCGGAGGCTTTCCTGGCACATGGCAATACTAAACCTATAGCTAAAAGCTTTAGGCACCTGTTGAAGGATTCTGAAAACGAATCATGCGGTATTTTTGTTTATAAGAGCAATAAATTAGAATATGATTTTATTCCATTAGAAAATAAAAACAATTATTGGAAAGATCAATTCACAGTAAATGGTGAAATTTTATATAAATATCTTTTATCAAAAGACATAATATCTCTTTGTCACTCTCATAATATTGATGATCCTACTCTAAGCGAAATAGATTTAGAGATGTCTGAAGCTTTAGGTATTCCTTCTTTTGTTATATCTACATCAAGCAAAAAGAGTTACCTTTATTACCCCCAGTCTTACAAGCCTCCGCCTCTTAAGGGTCGTATATTTATACCTATGTTCCAAGACTGTATGACTTATATTAAAGATTACTATGAAATAGAATTAAATATAAAACTATCTAAAGATATTAAAAACTGGGCTAGAGACAGATCGGATACTAATAAAAACTTAATGACAGAAATAAATAATAATTTTAGATTAATTGATAATAAAAATATAAAAAAAGGAGATATATTTATTTTTGATAAAAATCCAAGCGGGCTTTTTCATCTGGGTGTTGTTGGATCTGACTTAACTCTGTACCACCATCCCATAAACTGTTTTCCGTTTAACCAATTTATTGACACAAAGTCTTCTGATAAAGTGTATAAAGTATATAGGTACAAGGATTTATGAAAAAATTTATTTTACATGGCGAAATGGCTGACAAGTTCTGCGATGAAATAGAACTTGATGTAGAGACAATACGTGAGGCATTTAACGGAATACATGCTAACTTCCCAGGCTTTAAATCTTTTATTACTGAAAAGTCTTTAAAAGGCTTGAATTACAATTTTGTAAATTCTGACAATACAATATATGAAAACTTTTGTGGTGATGTAAAGCTCTCTGGATCTACATTTAATATTCTTCCTGTTCCAGAGGGTAAGGCAGCTGGCCTTATGCCGTTCTTAGGAAACATGGCTATGGGTTTTGGAATGCAGTGGTTGATGGAGAAATTGAATCCAGTGGAAGAAGATGGGACTCCAGAGTATGAAATTATAGAAACTAACTCTTTTATCTATACCTCAAACGAAAATCTTGCAGAACAAGGAACTCCAGTTCCAATAGTTTACGGTCAGATTAGAGTTGGGTCTAAATTAATACACTCAAGTGTAGAAAATTATGACTACGATTACGATGAAGCATTAATTTATGATGCTCCAACAGACAATAATGGTAAGGGGGTTGCAAATAAAATCGCTGGAGGTAAATATTCTTTTGTCCAACCCGCTTCAGTTATCGATTATAGAAGTACTACAGAAGAAGCATTCAAAGGATTTAAAGATGCGACTTCCGACTCTAGCAAAAGATCTGTTAGCTTTAATGGCCCAAATGGATCAAAGTCTTTCAATGCAAGTCAGGGTAATGAATCTTTTAACGAAAATTATCAGTCCCAAGCTAGCAAAGGTGGCGAAAGAAAAGTTTATGGTCCGTCAGAAGGTGGTCCTAGAGTTCCAAAGAGTAGCAGCACAACAGTGCCTAGTGCATCATCTGCAAGGCCATACTTATTTCCCCCAGCTGGAACTTTAGATGCCAATATGCGACCTCAAACGTCTGCAGATTTATGCGTTGAAAGGACATCAAAAGCTGGAATGACTGACGGCTCCTCTTTAGCTTATGTTAGCAAAAGTCAACCTATGTCAGTTGGCGGTAGAGGAGCTTATCAAAAATTAGAATCAATTGGCATATATAAATCTTTAGAAATTCTATCAGAAGGGCCAATAGCTGGCTTTGCTAATCCCATAGAAGGCTTCGAGCAAGATAATGGATATATCAACTTTCCTCTAGGCAGTTCTGATGCTCCTGTCACCTCTAACAAAGCCGCTTTATCTGTAGCCAAATACAATGAAACTATAGATCATGTTGAAAATAAAAGCGATGGATCTGTAAACTTAAAAGTTATAGCAGGGGGATCAAATTATCCTGCGGCAGACGGAAGCTACGATATAGTTTGTGACGGTCAAGTTGATACTACTACAAACATTTCAATAAGAGCGAAAAAACCATTAAGCTTAACTAGTGCCACCATAGGGGACTGCATTTTTGATTCTGCAACAAGCACTACATTTCAAAACAATATTGATACTGGAGATACAAAGTTTGTCTCTGAAAATAAACTATTTTTATTAAATGAAGCAGATGGATCCATTCTCCCTAATCAAAACACATTAACAACCATAGATGGCTTTTTGGATGCAAAATATAAAACTTCAGAAAGTATTGGGGGATCTGCAAGAACAGTATTTTTAGTAGATCAGCTTCAGTCTGATGCTCAGCTTTTGGGCTCTGAATTTAGTGTGGGAAGAGGTTACGGCTCAACCACTATCACTCACACAATTAATCCAGATTCAGAAAGAATTGAGTTTGACGCAACTCCATCTAAATTAACTTTTGCCGACAGATCTATTAGGGCTTCGGTTTTAGACCATGGAAAACTTTTAAAAGACGAATTATTTAATGCTGAAATTCAAGGTTTAATAAATATTATAGAGAACTCCACGTCCAATAATATACCAAATACAACTACATCTTGGAGCAATATGTGCAGGATTCAAATAGATAGCAGCAATGATACAATATGGTCTAATCGCAATAATTCTACAACCATAACTATAGGGGTTGACAATTGGACTAATTTTAGAGGTTTCTCGAGAAGTACAAATATCAATGTTACCGTAACTGTTTTTAACTTGCTTGGCCTAACAGTTATAAGTAGGCCCGCATATTCGCCCAATGGAACTATTACCTTAAACTATACATCTCCGTATAATGATGAAACGACAGGGGCAGACAGAGATAGGTTTCAAGATTTGATAGATGGAAATAATGTAGACCTAGGCATCTTAATGAAAACTAGTTCTACTTTTGCTGCAGCAGTCTGGAATAATTTAAGCGGTGGTTTTGGTGGACATTCTGGAACTACCACAAACAGTGGACAAAGGTATTTTAAATTTGTTCCTGGTAGCGGAAATACACAAAATGGCTCAGCTAAAATTAGTGGCACACACGGTCAATACACCGTTAGGGGTGGATATAATGATTTAGATTCAGTAAGAATAAGTGAACCAGGATTTAATCCTAGCGATGAAGAAAGTATTACTCCAAGAGGTTTTTACCATCCATTTCTATTTCCTCGAGTTACTGTATTTGTTCTTAGAAAATTTGCACTAGGATTTGGTGGCGATGTAATGTTTGCCCTTATGCCCACAAATATTGATGCTGTTGCATCGGTTCATGAGATGGGGGTAGTTGATGGTGTGCATCTCATTAACTGTCCAGATAGGCCAGTTTTTGATAACAATATAAATAAATATACAGACATATTTCCACAAGATATCAGTGCGCAAAGACCAACTTCTTTTGGGACTGATCCCCAATCCTCAAATTACAATTATCAGGATATTGGTTTCTATTTAAAAATAGACAAAAGCTCTAATTATCAAAATTTAAAATTTGATGTAAATCAAGATGGTACTCTAAGCAATAATTTTGAGACAAATGTCAGTAAAAGGAGATCATTAATAGCTATAGAGTCAAACTGGACTGACCACATTAGATTAAATAACCCTACTCAAAACAGCAACTATGCAGAAGGACTAGTTCCAGATGTTGTTGACAGTATGACCAATCCGACATTAGCCGCAAAAGGTTTGGCTGTAGATGAACCTCAAGAGCAAGTCTCCGAACCCTCTACCACAGCTGGAATCAGAGTTACATTGGAATGCCTTAACTTAGCTGGAACAAGAAAAACAAGCATTGATGGTCAAGCAAGAATTATGACTGGTAGGCCAACTTCAGTTGCACTCACTAATGCTGGTGCTGGTTACTTTAGAAGAGATGGCTCAAACGGATTGGGCCTTCAGGCTGGCAGAACCTTATATAATCTTACATATGGAGTAAAAAGTATATCTCAAAAGGCCAGTCAAAATGTAACAAACAATAGAGGTTATAGGCCCAATCAAGCATTCTATATTTATGGAATATCAAAAGACATGCTATTAGGAGGAATCGGCACAATCAACGATAAGCATCATTTCATGAACTTTAAAGCCTTGATTGAAACAGATGCAAATGGAACAATATCTAACATGACTGTATTAGATCCTGGTACTAATTTTAGTGCATTTGGATCGACCGACAACTTAAGGCTTCATGATATTAGTAACGACTTGTATCCAGCAACAGATCCTGGTAATAATATATTAAGGGTCGTATCAGCAAGAGCAACTGCACTTGGCACTGTTAGGCTTGATAATTTTTCCATATTTTTTGAGCCAGATAATCATTTTCCCAAAGCTCCCCTTGTTCTTGAAAGCACAAGTTCTCATTTATCTGGAGGTTCTGTAAATAAGTTTTATATAAAAGAAAATGGTTCTGGATTTAACCTTAATCAAGAAATATTAAATCCTTATGGCAATGTAACTTTTACTGCCCCAACCCTTACTGTTACTTTTGCTGGTGGAGTAATTACTGCCGCCAAAATTAAAAGAGGTGCATCTATTGCTGGTTATTCATCTTTGGATCAAAACATTTCTCTTTCTGTAAGCCCAGGTATAGTAGCTACTGCACCTATAGCCAATAACCCTAATAACGATGGCTTTGCTTGGGCTAGGTCCATATATCTAAATGATGTTCCTATTAGAGACAATAATAACAGATTTAATTATTCAAAGTTTCATTTTGACCTTAGAATTGGACATCATAAAAACGGCAATAAAGATAGCCACATAGATAAAAATAGATTAACCAAAATCACAAAGCGTCATATTATATCTGATGAATTTAAAATTCCAGCATACACAAAGTTCGTAGACTACCCTCTTTATGGCCCAAGAAATGAAAACGAGAAGGATTATTACTATGCATATACAATAAAAAATCCCGAAATTACAGATATAGCTTTATCAATAAAAATAAATGAACTTCACTATATATATGAAGGGGATGAGGCTGCAATTTATTTAAATTTAATACCAATATTACTTGCTTCTATTGGTTACGTTATTGGCACTTCGGTAGCTAAAGGTATTGCTGCGAGAGTCTTTGGCCCACCTGACCCAACGGCAGGAAGCGGTTTTGGCATAGGTTTTGTTGGGCCTTGTGGTGGTTCAGTTAGAACAACTGTTACTGTAACAGGTACTGTTGTGGCTCAACCAAGTGGAGCTCCAGAAGTAGCAGCAGCTATAGCAGAAAAAGCTTTAATTGTTGCTGGCTCCATACTTGGCGTTCTTCTTGGGCTTGCGATAGCTAAAGCTATGCCTTGCGACTGGATACCATTTTTATGTTTTAAAATTGGAGAAGTAATAAAAAACAGTGGAGAAATTTGGCCAGCAAAAATGAGATTTATGATAGAGTACGGCCTAGAGGGCGAATCTCTTAAGCAAGACACTATAACATTTAGGGGCTGTGCAACAAATGAGTATGTTAAGGATGTTTACATTCATAATTTACCTGTTGCTGAACCAGTTGGGGCTGGATCTGATGTAAGGAAAAACAGAATCTTAAAAGTGTATAGACTTACTAGAGAGCTGGATCCTGTTACTGGAGGTATAACAGAAGCTAGGTATAAAATATCCTCAGATTTACTTTCGGTCACAGAATATATTGGGGGATTTTTCTCTTATCCAAACACCGCAATAGTTGGCACTAGAGTTAATTCTAAAGACCATCCACAAGTTCCCAGTAAAGAATATTTACTTAAGGGTAGACTAATTAAAATACCTTCAAATTATTTTCCAGAACAACCTTTTGATCCTGTCAAAAAATCAGACTTTGCAACTAAATCTGACATAGAAAATTCGAGATATTTTCCATCTGCTTGGGATGGAACGTTCAAAACTGAAATTCAGTGGACTAGCAATCCAGCTTGGATTATTTACGATTTATTAATAAACGAAAGATACGGGATGGGCAAATATGGGATAAAAGAATCCGATATTGATAAATGGTCTTTTTATGAATTTGCAAAAAGATGCGACGAAGAGGTTGATGTTGTAATAGAGTCCAAAACAACAACTGAAAGGCGTCATATGTGTAACTTGTATATAGATGCAGAGCGTCAAGCTTACGATTATATTAAAGAGCTTATGGCGATATACAATGCTAATTTAAATTTTACAGCTGGGAAAATATATATTACCTTGGATGCACCAGTGGGAGCTTCTGGAGCTATAATGCTTTTTACTAACGCTAACATTTCTGAAGAGGGATTTTCTTATTCCAGTACTCCAGAAACTGCTAGAATAACTGCTGCAACAGTAGATTACTTAGACGAAAGAGATAATTATATGCAGAAGTCTGAATATGTAGAAGATGCGGAAGGAGTAAAAGAGCATGGTTACTCTCATACAAAAATTGCTGGAATTGGCATTACCAGAAGGGGAGAAGCTCACAGACTTGCTTGGCATAAGATTCTAACAAGACAACTTGAGAAAGAAATTATTCAATTTAAAACTGGTTTGCAAGCATCCTATTTGAGAATTGGCGATGTTTTTGAGGTCTTGGACAATAATAAAGTTGCAAAGCATGCTGGCGGTAGGGTAGCTAAAGTCATAGGAGCTAGAACTCTTGAGCTAGACATACCATCGTCAGCCTTATCCAATGTAAGCCACTTGTATGTTCAAAAATTTTCTAGCTCAGATGAAATAGACGATACCACAAGCTCTACAGAAACCGACGATAGGAGGTCTGCTCAGTTTCAAGAGTATCAAATATCTTCTAGAAGTGGATTTAATATTACATTTACTTCAGATATAGACACCTCAATAAAGCAAGGCTCTACTTGGATTATAAAAGAAAATACAGTAGACAAAGTTAAGCCTAAAAGATATAGAGTAAAAGACATAAAAGAAGTTTCTAATTTAAATTATGAAATTATCGCCACAGAATATTTAGATCAAAAATACGAAAATATTGATAATACCACTGGATCTAAAGACGGTATAGACTTTACTGAAAGAGAGTATGACGAACATGTAATTATTGTTTAAATGAGTTTAGAAGCAACAGGTGTATTAGATTTTTCTTGGTCATCTCCATCTATAGTATATGACTCTTTAGCTATTGATGTTCATAAAAATGACAATTTTATAACAAGGGATTTTCAAACTGGTAACTCATTTTCTGTTTCAGGTTTGATTGAGGGAGACTCTGCATTCCTAAGAGTCATACCGACTTACTTTGATGCTTTCTACACTGGCTCTCAAATTATCACATCAACCCAGTCTGTTCCAGTTACAAACTTTCATGTTTCAGGAAAAACAATTGAAATATCTGGATTGTCTGTAAATGGAGAGAATGTTGATATACTTAAAACAGTTACGGGAATTAATGCAACTGGATCTTACTTTTCACAAAATACTGAATTAGAGTTTGATATTATTAATCCTAGAGACGGCTCTAATATTATTTTTTCTGATCAAGAGCCTTTTTATTCTGGTTTAAAGTTTTTCCCCATGTCTGGTTCTACGGAGCTTACGACAGGCCAAGCAGATGCAAACAGTTTTATTTTTGAAAACTCATACTATTCTAGAGATATATTATTAAAGTGTGTTGCAGAAGATATATATGGTTCTGGAGTCACTGGAAATATCTTTTTACAGAATGAACCAATATCTGTATTATCTGCACAAAATTCTTTTGGAGATTATATTTCGAACGGCTCTGGGTCTTTCAATATCTTGCCAGAATACTCTGCAACAGCCACTGGAGTGGAGTATGTTATATATGATAGTGATTTATATACATCTTTCTTGGTTAGCGGTTTATCTTCAACAACAACCTCAATAACTGGACTTTATCCAACTGATACCTCTGGATTTTTAGAACTAACTCCTTTTGATTGGTTTGGATCTGGAAATAAATTTAGGGCGGAATCTCCACTTTTTCTAAGTAGTAGTTCTTTTTTAAATTTTAGCAATGTTATTAATGACAGAACTCTTGAAACTTCGAGCGGGATAAATATACTTTTTGATGTAGAAGAAAATAATACATCTGGGCATTACAGTCAAATTTCTATAGATAGCGCTCCAGATTATTCTTTTAATTCAGACTCTTATTTCACTGGTCAATTTGAAGACTTTACTTTGTATACATTTGACGCTTTTTCAAGTAGAACTGGAACTCACGAAAATTTTTACTACTCTATAAATTTATACCAAAGCGGAACTAATCTACTTCAGGATAATGCCACTGGAAGTTTTTATGTAGCTAGACCAAGAATAGTAAATAGTACTGTAGACTTCAATTATGAAAATGGTATTACAACTATCCATTTTGAGTCTGAACCTCATTTAAATTTTACTGGAGTAAACCTTTTATTTTCTGGCGCTGGATCGAGTAGCTTTTCTGTTATGGATACTCCAAGCTTTGAGTCTGGATCTATAAATGTTTCTGGGGAAGTTCGGCTAGAAAGAGCTTATGACAGCTATATTCTAGATTCTCAGGGGGTTTCTGGATCTGGCTCTAGACCCTCCATCTCTTTCACTGAAATACCTTTTCCTTCAATTGAATCATCAATAAATGTCGTATTAAGAAATAATGAGGGTTCATTTATTGATAAGGTTTCGGCATTCAGGAAGCCTTCATTAAAAATAGTTTCTGGAATTGTTCCAGACTACATATCTGGAGTAACTCAATTTAATGACCATGAAAACCATTTTCTTGAAGATACCGTTATAGGTCATTACATAGACTTGCCACCGCTAGGCACATCTAGAAACAAAAGATATGTTGTTACTGGGATGTCTTATACTGGCTATAGCTCTATAGGTCCAGCTACTGGGATTTATGAAAGCGGAAGAGAGTTTGTATATAAGTTTACTCCAGTTGATGGATATGGATCTGGAATAGTCAGCTCAGCCTTTGCCTCTTCATTTTCAACTAATGCTATAGCTGAATCGGTAGACCAAAACCTTCAAACAGCAGAGGGCAATATAACTACAGCTCAAACAAATATTGGTGAATTGCAGACTGGAGTTGTTTATACTAGTGGATTTCAATTCGTAAAAGGGGAGAAAACTTTTGACGAAGCAAATGTTACTGGACAACTCGTTGTTGGAGATGAGCTTTCTGGTATAGCTCTTGAGGTAAGCAATGATGGTCTCGAGGTTGCTGTAGATACGAATATAACTGGTTCGCTAACAATAGGTAATCCAACTTCTGGAATAATTTTAGAAGCATCTGAGGATAGAATCAGCATTAACTCAGACCTATACGTAACGGGTGACGTTCATGCTACTGGAACATTTTTATATAACAATATGCCTCCTCAAACCTCAAATAGTTATGGGAAATCTGGACAAATGGCATTTGATCATGCATATCTATATGTATGCACTGGATTAAATTCTTGGGCTAGAGTTGAATTTACTGATACTTCTTGGTAATATAATTGTTATGTTCGAAGATTCAGAAAAACAAAAAATCTTTTTAAAAGAAGTGTTAGGTATACAATCAAAACTAAATGAAAGCAATTCTAAAGATGTTGTTTCTGCCCAAAAATTTGCGAAAGATTTTGTTGAAGGCTTTGCTGAAAGCAATCCATTCGTAGACGCCGAAAAGCTCAAGGAGATTCAAGAAAACTACTCGTTAGAAGATATTGTGGAGGAGTTAAAAGGTTATGATATGGTTGACCAAATAGATCAATTAATGAGCGAGCTTGCAACAACTGATATTAGTCATGAGGGCAACTCTATAGATGGCTCTATGT
>LULH01000121.1_pt1 | contig 18728 bp, 18 predicted proteins | sample 728201 | NCBI WGS metagenome assembly LULH01 (sample SAMN03860294, study PRJNA289734) | marine metagenome | biome: seawater column; feature: ocean; material: water; isolation source: Red Sea water column Station 169 - depth 100m | place: Saudi Arabia: Red Sea | collected 2011-10-15 | depth 100 m
GCATACTCTTGCTGAGTATTACTTAAAAAATGAGGATGCACCTACAGATGTATTGCCTATCTCCAAAATGCTATTCAATATAGCAAAACCTTTTCTGGATAGTATCACCAATATTCACGCATTAGAGTCATCAATGTACAGCAAAGAACTTGGAATTGCTGGAACTGTTGACTGCATAGCAGAATATGACGGTGAACTTGCTATCATTGATTTCAAAACTTCCAAATCACCTAAACCACGAAAGTGGATTGACCACTATTTCGTACAGTGTTGTGCATATGCATGTATGTTATATGAACTCACTGGACTTACTGTAAAAAAGTTTGTTATTATCATGGCATGTGAAGATGGTGAATGTGAAGTCTATATTGAAAGAGATAAAACAAAGTATATCAAAGAACTTGTACAATACATCCAAGAATTCATCACATACAAACTAAAAGAATATGCCTAAAGAAACCCTAGATGAAGTCCTAAAAGAGAAATTCATGTGCAAACAGAGTTTTGCTCTTGAAATTGAAAATCTTGCCACGCAAGAAAATCTAAATTATATTGACGCAATTATTTTGTTTTGCGAAAATAATGAGATAGAAGTTGATTCTGTGGTAAAATTAGTATCTAAACCACTGAAAGAAAAATTAAGATGGGATGCCACGCAATTGAATTTTCTAAAGAAAACAAGTCGCGCAAAACTACCTCTATGACTGCCTTTGATTGCTACAAAACATATCTAGCGATCAAACAGCACTTCACTCAACCTACCTACGATTACTTCCGATATCATGGTGCTACTAAGGGATCTGTGGTATCTTTTAATAAAAGGAAGGATAAGTATTTTTTTGAGAAGATGTCTCGTCAGAAGACAGATAGTGAGATTAAGGAATATTTTGTGGCAAATTTTGTTTATCCATCCAATCCACAATCAGTTTGGATTGGTGAAATTATAAAACAAGGTGAGACTAATTATAATACTTGGTTGAAGATCAATCAAAGTCTTGCATATTATTATAAGGAAGATTTAGGGATATTATTTGAAACTGAAGATTTTAAAAGTGTGATGGAGTGTAAGGGTCACCCGAAGTTGCTAAAAAAATATTTATCTGGTAAAATTAATTTGGAGACACTGGTTATTATGAACAAGATTCTTAATTTTGTTCCTTACTTTGATAATCAACTGAAAGATCCTGTATGGGAAACCGTAAGTTTGAAAATTAAAAAGTATAGTCCTTTCCTAAATATTAATGTGTTTTCATGTAAAAAAATGCTAAAGGAGGTGACAAGTCAATGAGTGAGTTTTTCGATTCTAACATCGTACAACAGTCCTTGAAAGAAATTACTGATATTCAAGAGACGATATTTAATTCTCTCTTCACATATCGGACATTTTCCGAAGAGGATAAACAAGAGCACATTGACCAGTTGCGTGTCCTTATTGAAAAGCAAAGGAATATGTATGCAAGACTAAGTCTTACAGACGATCCCGAAGCACTTGAACTTAAAGATAAAATCGAGCAATCAGCAATGATGCTTGGATTTCCTGAAGGCACAAACATGTCAGAAGTCTTCGACACAATGGATGAGACACTTATACAAGTGATCAAAACCAGTGGACTTGACAACTGACCAATAATACACTATAATAACCAAATCCGTACAAACACAGGCCAAATCTAATGTCTTTTTCCGATCTTAAAAAACAATCCAAATTAGGTTCTCTTACCAGTAAACTGGTCAAGGAAATCGAAAAACAAAACAACTCAAAGGGTGGTTCTGGCGATGATCGCTTATGGAAACCCGAAGTAGATAAAGCAGGTAACGGTTATGCTGTTATCAGATTTCTTCCACCACCAGAAGGTGAAGATATCCCATTCGTAAAACTATATACTCACGCATTTAAAGGTCCTGGTGGATGGTATATTGAGAACTCTTTGACTACTATAGGTCAAAAAGATCCTGTATCTGCGTACAATTCCGAACTTTGGAATAGTGGTAGCGATGCTAATAAAGAAATTGCCCGTAATCAGAAGCGTAAACTATCATATTACGCAAACATCTATGTAGTGAAAGATCCTACTAACCCTGAAAATGAGGGTGGTGTATTCTTATTCAAGTTTGGTAAGAAGATCTATGATAAGATCCTTGCTGCTATGCAACCTGAATTTGAAGATGAAGAAGCAATCGATCCTTTCGATTTCTGGAAAGGTGCTAACTTCAAACTAAAGATCAAGAAAGTTGCAGGTTACTGGAACTATGATTCTTCTGAGTTTGCTGGTGTTAGTCCACTTTTAGACGATGATGATGCACTTGAAGCAATCTGGAAGAAAGAATATGGACTTGCAGAGATTATTGCTGCTGATAAGTTCAAGGATTATGCAATTCTTGAAAAACGTATGAAGACTGTTTTAGGTCTAGAAGGAGCAGTACGTCGTCCTGATCCAGAAGTTGCTGATGAAGATGATAGTAGAGGTGAATTAGAAGACTACAGTGAAGGTTTACACAATAAAATTGAGGTAACTGCTGCACCTAAAGTAGAAGTTGCACCACCATCAAATGATGATGACCTTGATGATATTATGGCAAAGTTCCAGAAACTTGCTGAGGCTTAATAAGATCCTCTCTTTGTTTTTCCATCTCTTCGTTGAGATGAAACAGTGTACTTATATGCTGTTCTCATATCATTAATAAACATTCCTAAGAACTGAGGTCTTAACAAATAGATCTCAGTTTTTTTATTGTTTTCTTCAAATTCATATGCTAGGTTGGAAACACTTTTTACTGGATTTACGGCAGTTCCATTTAAATATACTGTAAAATTAGAATCAACCCACTTACCTTCGGGAACAATTAATTTATCATTGAGATCTTTTAATTCAGTTGTTTCGTAGTGATGAATGTTTTGAATATTGTTTTTACCATACTTTCTGTAGATAAAGTTATAAAAGTCTTCTCCTCCTAGTGGCCACTCATCTCTTAGATTGATAATATTATTTGTGATTAATATAACATAGTCCAGTTCTTCATCTTTATAATATTCTAAGGCAACCTGATCAGGTCTAGTTCCATCTGGAATAATAAATCTATCAAAATTAGTCACATCATTATAAACCTCATCAATCATTTTCATTCTCTTGAAGAGGTTTTTAGTTTTTATGTACTCGTCTTTCGAGTTTCTATAAGTTGAAAAAGGACTTTGAACTTCAAAGTCTGGTAGTTCTCTGAAATAACCCATTAGTATCCTGTTCCTCTTAGACCTTCACCAGTGTCATAATCTTCTTTGTAAATTGGGTTGAGTTCCGCAAAAGACAATGCTAAATTCATATGAGTTGGTGTTGCATCTTCATATGTACTATACTGTCCAGCAGCAGTGTAGTTAATACTACATTGCTCTAAAGCACAAATCTTATGTCTCTTCAAAAATCTATGTGGTTGAGATCCTGTCATAAATTCAACTCTCCATACATCTGGACTATTCAAGAAAACTCCTTGACTTCCTTTTGATGCAGACATACATTGTTTGAAAGTTCTAATAATTTCTTTAACTTCCTGACCTTCTTTCGGACTTCTTGGAATTATCTGGAAAGAATATTCAAATTTTCTTAGAGAAACACCATTGAATAGTGCTTCTTTGTTTCCATTGATAATTCTTCCTTCAGTTCTTGAAAGAATTGCTTGAGTATCAATGTTTCCACCTGGTAAGGCATTTATTGCTGTTGCTGCCATCCTGTTTTGAAACTGTTTAATAAGAGCACCACCAGATCCAGTTATTCTATCCACTGTACCTTGAATTGTCTTACCAGCATTGTCAAGTGCTTCCTTTGGTTTTGTTAGTGGTGCATCATTGTTTATAAGTCCTGATGCTGCAGTATATGCTGTCATATTCAATGCATCTACTTCATCTTCAGCCCAACCAGCAGCCTGATAATCTGCAATACCATTTGGCATTGGTAATATAATTGTCGATTTTATTTTACTAACAGAAGCATTTACCTCACTACCTTCTGCAACCTTAAGGCTACCTTCTGCTACAAATCCTCCAGATGGTGTATACTCAAGACAACTAATTTTCATATAATCAGTTGAAGAGTCTATCATATCCATAGGATATCTTAAAACATTTCCTCCACCAAAAAAACCTGCAATAGATCCCAAAGCATTGCTCAACCTTGAGGAATAATCTGCTATTTTGCCTAATTGTGTAGGTACTTCAGTAAATCTAACCACTATCTTTTATTTGGTTTCCAAAACTATTTATAGAGTTATCTGTTAGTTTTTATTCTAGCGTAAGGAATTGACTTAAGATCTTCAAATTCAGTACTCCTAACTTGGTGCACTTGACCTACAATTTCTGGGAATGTATAGAATCTTAATTGTCCATTATGATGAAAATTAATACCTTTAAATCCCCATTCTGTAATCTCTGTGCATGCTATTAATGGGTGCTCATCATATGTAATATTAGCTGTCTTTGGTTTATAGATGAATGTGTAATATTGTCCTACCTCTGGAACAGATCCACTTTCTCCTAAAACTGATATAATTGACAACATCATATCATCTGGATCTTCCATACCAGTCATCTCATCTATAATAGGAGTAAGTCTATTTTCTGTTGGTGGATTTAATACCATTACTTAATACCTAGTTCATGTTCGGTAAAAATTTTGAATTCCCAAAGTCTGTCCTTACAAAACTCTTTGGCAGCTTTCCATTTTGCCTCATTTGTGACATATTGGGTTACCTCATATAAGTATCCTTTTGATTTTCTTTTTGGTTTCTTAGGAGGTCTTGTTTGTCTATCTGGTTTCACTTCAATAATGGATCTACAAATCGATCCATTGGATTTTACGTATTTAATATAAAAATCGGGAAAATATCTATGCACTCTATTATCTAACGGAGAACGATATGGTATAAAAAACTCTTCACTTCCCCATTCTAAAATATTATCATTTAAGTCACAGTAAAACATAAACTTACGCTCCCAAAGAGAACGATAGATGATGTTTGTTGGATCACCTTTGTACTTCTTAGGGTTAGTTGGTCTATACTTCCCTTTATATGCCATTAATATTTATCGTTACTCTCCTATATAGTATAGGCAAATCATAACAACAAACGTGCAAAATCTTGCAAAGGGTGCACAGATTGCTGCTGGATATGGAAGATTAGCAGCAAGCATATTCCCTAATAGTAAAGAAGTAAAGAAAGTATCTGGTATTCTTAATAGTGCCACAGCTATTGCTGACGCTTTAAGTGGTGGTAGTGGTAATGGATTTACTAATAAATCAGGTAGAGGAACACCAAAAGGAATGTCAGAAGTCATTTCTTCATTTGGTAGACTAGCACAGACCTCTCATTATGAAGCATCCTTTGCTGGTTTTATGAATCTATCTAATCTTAGTGGATACTTAGCACAAAAAGGAGTTGATACAGATTTTATTACTAGAGAACTTGGTTTATTGTGTAGCAGTGCGTCTCTCCCAACGTCCCGTTTTGCTATTTCTGAAGTAACAAACTTCATGGGTGTTAGAGAAAACATTGCACATACAAGAACTTTTGTTCCTATTGATCTTACTTTTTATGTTGATGCAGAATATAAGACATTAAAGTTTTTCGAGCACTGGATGGAATATATTGTTAGTGGTGCAGAATCTGCTGATGGAGTTTTTGATAAAGCAAGACCAGGATATTATGTAAGAATGAAATATCCACAACAAGGTTACAAATGTGATACTATCCAAATTAAAAAATTTGACAGAGACTACCAATATCAGATAGAATATAACTTTGTTGGATGTTTTCCTCTTGATATTGTTGCTATTCCAGTTTCATATCAAGGATCACAGATACTTCAGATGACTGTTACCATGGCATACGATCGTTATGTTTGTGGTTCTATTGATAGTAAATCTATATCTCAAGGAACTTTCGGCAACTTTATTCCTCAATTAGGTGGTCTTGCTATTGGTGCTGCAGCTGCCTTTGGTGGAACCTCAGCACTAGGTCAAATCAATAGTGCTGCCAATAGTCTTGCTGGTATTTCTAGAAATGCCAGATCTTTACAGGGATCTGTTGAATCCATCAGACAACGTTTTATTTGACCCCTATATAATATACTGAAATTGTAATTATGCCATTACCAACCATTGCGACTCCTACTTATGAGTTGACTTTACCATCAAATAACAAGAAAGTTAAATATCGTCCATTTCTAGTCAAGGAAGAGAAAATCCTTATCCTTGCAATGGAATCGGAAGATACAAAACAAATAACTGCTGCAATTACTGATGTTCTTAATGCATGTATCCTCACTAGAGGTGTTAAGATAGACTCATTACCTACTTTTGATATTGAGTATCTCTTCTTAAATGTTCGTGCTAAGTCTGTCGGTGAAGTTGTAGATTTAGTTGTAACCTGTGAAGATGACGGTGAAACAAAAGTAGATATATCAGTCAACCTTGATGATATTAAAGTAGAGAGAAATAAAAAACATAAGCAAGACATTAAACTGGATAAAAACCTTTCCTTAAGGTTAAAGTATCCTTCAATGGAACAGTTTATTAAGAGTAACTTTGATTTTGAAGGTACTAATGTAGATGCATCATTCAAAATGATTGCTGGATGCATTGACCAAATTTATACTGATGAAGAAGCATGGCCAGCAACTGATTATTCTGAAAAAGAAAGAATCGAATTCTTGGATCAACTAAACACCAAACAGTTCAAAGAAGTAGAACAGTTTTTTGATACCATGCCTAAACTATCACATAAGTTGGTAGTTAAGAATCCCAACACTGGGGTTGATAATAATGTAGTACTTGAGGGCTTGGCATCTTTTTTCGTCTAATAATGGCACATGAGGATCTTGTGTCATATTTTAAGTTAAATTTTGCCTTGATGCAGTACCATAAATACTCTTTGACAGAGCTTGAAAATATGATTCCTTGGGAAAGGGAGATTTATGTTTCACTCCTCCAACAACACATCGAAGAGGAAAACCTAAAGGCACAGCAGAATGGCTGATTCATACCAAAGAGGACAACGAAGCACGGGCAGAGCTCTTGCTAAAAATATGATGGGCAGAAATAGTCAGCCTCAGGGTGCTGCTGTTGGTGTTCAACAAGTTGTTGTTGCTGGTTTTAATGATTCACTTTTAGTAGGTATTAATAAAAATTTACAAGCAATCTATGCTATGTTAGCAGATGGTTTGAAAAAAGATAAAAAGGATTTAGTAGACAAAAAGAAAGCAGCAGTACAAGCAAAGGGTCAGGTAAGAAAGAAAGAAGAAGGAAAAGGACTTGGTAGTGCTATCGGTGGAGGAATAAAGAAGATTGGTAATATTGCCAAGGAAGTAACTAATTTTGGTGGTATATTAGATGGACTGATAAATGGATTCTTAGCTATTCTTGGGGGATGGTTAGCAGGTAAATTACCAGAGATAATAGATGGTCTTAAGAAAGCATGGGAAAAAGTTGGTCCGACTATAACTAAAATTTTTAATGTATTGTGGAAGGCAATTAAGTGGACATTTAACTTCATTGTGAAAACTATAAGAACTATAGTTGATTTCTTAAAGAAAGGATTTGAATTTGTTGGAGGTATAATCAAGAAATTTATAGATTTTGTTTATGGTATTGCACAAAAAGTCTTTAAAACCATAAAGAAAATGGTTGATTTTGTGCAAAACGTTAAGAAGAAAATTTCTAATACCTTCGGAGCAATAGCAGGATTCTTAGGATTTGGTGATAGTGAAGACAAAACTGAGAAGGTATCATCAGTGTCGTCTGGAAGAAAGAGCAGGAGAAATAAAAGAAGGAATAAAAAAGGAAAAGGTGAGACTTATGATAAGTGGAGAGCAAATTATGATGCTTCAGACACATCTATAAATGGTTTAAAAGAAGGTGACGAGGGTTTTGAGGAAGCACTAAAGAAAAGTTGGCTTAAAGAACAAGAGAGACAAAAGAAAGGTAAGTCTGCAAATATCACTAATAAAAATAATGTAGTTGGTGATATGAAGGGTACGGGTACTAAATTTAAAGCTAATTTAATCGCTGGTCAACCTGTAGGTGATAAACTTACTGAAGATCAAATGAAAATGATTGGAATATCAAAGAGAATGTCTGAGAGTAATTATATGAATTTCTCACCAAAAGTACGAGCAATGTATGAAGAGCAAATTTCTGGAGTGACTCCTACTGGTAAGGTGCAAGGAATTACAAAAGATAAAACATTTGTTCAAGAAAAACCAAAGTCTCAAGCTACATTTGTCATTCCACCATTACCTGTTGCTAATGCAGGTGGTATGGGCGGTCCTTCAGGTCCTAATCCTAGACCTAGTAGTACTGGAAGCACTGCATCTAAGTCAATTCCATCTAATAATCCTAGTAATTTCTACACTTTATTCTCTGCAATTCAGTATAATTGCACAGCACACTTTTGAGGTAAGATAAATGGCAAAAGTAGAACTACCAAAGGTTAATCAAAATCAATTAAGAAACTCAACTCTTCAAATGAAGAGTATTAATACTACTGTTCTTAATATATCTAAACTTCTAGGTAAGAAAGGTAATTTTGTAGAGAAGAGACGAAAGTTTTTGAAAGCTCAAGAAGCAATGATTAAAGGTCAGGAAAGGAAAAAAGATGAAGCAGCAAGTCTAAAAGTAGAGAAAAAAGAAGGACAAGAAAACCCAGTTGCTAGGTTTGCCAAGGAAAAGGCAGGTAACATGTTGGAAGGTGTTATCATGGCTCTTGGAGCTGTTCTTACAGGATGGTTAGCAGGTAAAATACCTGAACTTGTTGGACATGTTAAAAAAATATTACCAAGAGCGAAAGCATATTTTGATGGCATAATGTCAGTTTTTAAACAGATTGCCAAAGTAACGTGGGGTATAATCCGAGTTTTCTGGAAAATAGGTAAGTCTTTATTTACAGGAGAACCATTAGATAAAGAAGGGATAGCACAAATATTTAAAGGTATGACAGAGGGATGGGGTGAAATGTTCCAAAGAATGGGTAATGCTTTTAATGCATTGTGGGGATATGACTATGAAGATCCAAAGGATATTGATGAAAAGTATAATAAATTAGAGAATAAAAAAGTAAACAAAGATAAGTTGTTAGATAAAAAGGATAAGAATAAGGAAAAGGATAATGAGATAGAAGATAACGAAGAAGATTTCCCAGAAGATAAAGAGTCTAACGATAAGAATAGTGATATGTCTGGTGATGGTAAAGCAAAAACTAAACCAACTAAGGGTTATCAGGCAGCAGTTGCTCTTGGTAAGTTCCTCAATTCACAGGGTGTTGCTGTCTGGCAGCATCCAGATTTCAATATAGAACAAGGTTACACTGGTTCTGGTCAAGAAGCTGTAATGCAGAGATCTGCCAAGTCTTTCCATAATTTTGGTGAAGCACTTGATATTCCTATCTTAGGACAAGGTGAAAAGGGATTAGATAAGATCGCTGCAATGCTTAAGACTAATAAGAAGAAATATGGTATTAATGAAATAAAGTGGAAAACTGATGCTGACCATATGGATCATATCCATGTTTCTTTCAAAGGTGTAGAAGCAAAGACCAGAGGTAGACGACACCGAAGGGGTAGATCTTATAGAGCAAAAGTTGATCCAAAACCAAGTAATAAAGCTGCAACTACAGAAAATATTTCTTCTTCTGGAGATGTTGAAGAAAAATCTAAAGAGGCACAAATGCAAGGTGAACTTATGAAGGCATTACTGCCATTATTTGGTCAAGAAGCACAAGAGAAGGCAGCTACGGGACAAGGAAAAGTAATAGTTTCATCTGGAGGTGATGGAACACTTGATGATGCACCTAACAAAGAACAGGTGTTAAATACTATGCATAAAGAAAACATACTAACCTCATTAGCGTACGTATAACATGGCAGCAGATCAAGCAGCAAGATACGAAGAATTTATAATCGAGTCTAACGATGGTTCTAAAACCGTAGACCTTAGATTTGGTGTGATATCTTTTCAATATTTTGAAGATTTATTTTCTCCAACATTAACTGCCAAAGTATTGGTTATGAGTTCTGGTGGTGGTGATGTTGATGATTATAAAGGAACTGGTGGTAAGAAAGCAATATTACAAGGTTTACCTATTGTTGGTGGAGAAAGAGTATCCGTTAAATTAAAAACTCGTATCGGTGATGGAATTGATTTGAGTAGTAATCCACTTTATGTTGGTGGTGTTAGTGATATATCTGCTGCTGATGGTAATAAGGAAGTATTTACATTGAATTTAGTTTCTAAAGCTGCAATTACAAATGAAACTGCCAGAGTAACAAAGAAATATCCAACTACTCAAAAGATTTCTGAATCTGTAAAACAAATTGCCAAAGAATTTTTATTAGTTGAGTTACCAAGTGAAAACCTTGACGATTCTAAAAATCAATATGGATTTATTGGTAATCTCAGAAAACCATTTACTGTACTAACATGGTTAGCAGCCAAGGCAATTCCTGCCAGTGGTAAAAAAGACTCAACAGCAGGATATCTTTTTTATGAAACACTTGATGGACATTACTTTAGGTCAATTGATGAACTAATCAAGCAAGAAGCATACGCAGAATATAAAGAAGATAGTGTAAGTAAAACAGAACTTGAATCTGGTGTCGAAGATACAGGAACTAAGATTATGTCTTATGCTTTTAAGCAGAATACAAATATTCTAGAAAAACTTAGAACTGGTGCCATGTCATCTAAAAACATTTTCTTTGATCCCCTGACATTTGAATTTCCACAGTTTACATATAAGTTAAAAGACTTCGCAGAACAACTGGACGTAATGGGAGAACCTCCTGTATTACCACCAATGGAAGCAGGTAGTAGTGAAAGTCTTGGAGATTATCCAACAAGGATAATGACAGGAATACTAGATCGTGGTACAATGGATAAAGATGTCAAAATTGAAAAAAACGCAGAACCTGAAAAAATCCAGTCCCAAGCTATTGCTCGTTATAATCTATTAATGACTCAGGCAGTTCGTGTTACAGTAGCATGTAATTCTGATCTAAGAGTTGGTATGATTATTAAATTAAACTTTAGAAATCAAAGTTTTGATAAGTCAAATGAATATGATGAGCACACAAGTGGACTATATATGATAAAAGAACTTTGCCATCAATTTACCCAGTTAGACTCCCTTACATCAATGTTATTAGTGAGAGATTCTTACGGTAGAAAATAACCTAATTCCTAAAAAAACATGAAAACCATAGAAGACCACATCGCAAAAGACAAAGAGATCCTTGCTGATCCTAAAACCTCTGAACCAATGCGACATCATGTTGAAGATGAGTTACATGATTTAGAAGAATATGTGGATCATCACAAAGAAGAGATCAAAGCAGGAGATCACCATGATCCAGATGTATTAGAATTATTTTGTGATATTCACCCAGACGAACCAGAGTGTTTGATTTATGACGACTAATGATAGATGAAGCAACGTTTAAAAGTAATTTTGTAGGACGTGATGGATTTAGATGGTTTATTGCTCAAGTAGCACCTTCCAAGAAAAATAGAAAACAAAGAAAAGGTGGTTGGGGTAATAGATATAAAATTAGAATCATGGGGTACCATCCCTTTAATGATACTATTACAGATGATGACCTACCGTATGCACATGTGTTAATGCCACCTACTGCAGGTAGTGGTGCAGCGAACACGTCGGAGTCTTGTATGATTAGACAGGGAGACGTTGTATTCGGATTCTTCTTAGATGGAGATGATGGACAACTCCCTGTTATTTTAGGTTTATTTGGAAGAACTCCTCAGGTAAAGAGTGGAGAAGCAAAGGATGGAGATAGTCAAGAATTTAAACCTTTTAGTGGTTACACTGATGAGATTGTTGCAACTTCCAAGATGGGTCAGGAAGAAGCAAATGATAACCAAGGAGTTGTCAATCTTCCTGATGCAAGAAACCCCAAGAATTCTCAAGGGGGAGTTGTTGATGGTTTATTAGGTGGAAACTTAACAGATCAATTAGAGTCTGTATCAGGATCGTTAGATAGTGCATTAGGAGCAGTAAGTCAAGGAATAGCAGAGGTTCCAGGTGTTGCTGGTCAACAAGCAAATGTTATTAGTAATGCTGGTGGAGCAATTAGAGGTGCTACTCAGGGTGTTTTGAGTGGATCATCAAGTGTAATATCAGAGGCAATTTCTGGAGCAGTTAAATCAGCACAAGCAGGTGATCTTTTAGGTGCTGCAACACAGGCACTAAAGGCAACAGAAGCTGCTACTGGTATTGTTGCTTCTATTGGACAAGATGCTGCCACGATTGCAAATAATATTAAGTCATTTGCATCAATATCAAATGCAAACCTTGCCAAGTATATTACTCAACCAGGTGGATATCAAAACCAATCAACTCTACCTGCGATTATTCCTTCAGGTAATGATGCACTGGACAATTTAATCTCTGCAAGAAATGCCAGTTCACAGATGGCAAGAAATAAAAAGTCTGGTACACCAAATACAGATAGTTTGGCAAATGGTCTAAGAGTTGAACCTGCGGGTGGAAGCACTGCTATTTCTAGTATCGATTCTGCTATCAATAATACTGTTACTAAACTACAAACAACTAGAGGAGTTTACGATTCAAATAAGGAAATTGCAAGAACAGCAGAAAAAATAATTAAGGTTATTAGACCTATGATTGAGATTTCTTTGAAGCAAGTTAATAATGAAGTTACAAGTAGAACTCCTGATGGTTTAGAGAAACAATATAAACTTTTCTATGAGAGGAAACTTAATGCGTTGTATTATCAAGCTCTTGGTATTACAACGTCAGGTATTGGACAGTTTCAAGCAGGAAATACTGGTATTACAACTGCAATGACTGTAGCAGCACATCAAGCAGGATTAGATAGACAACTTGAATTTGAAGATCCTATTGTTGCATTTGAAGAAGCACAAAATGATATCTTACAAACTGTAGAAGATGATGTCACATCCAGAATGAACACTCATGTGGCAAGAACACTAAGATTTATTGCAGAAAGTCCTGCAGATGTTCCCAAATGTGTTGCAGAAAATTTAATGGTTAGAGCAACAGTTGAAATTGGTTATGGATTAGAAGAAGCATGTAAACCATATCTCATTCCATTAGAACCAATCAATGGTAATATTGATGTTACTGATTATGTCTGGTCATCACCAGAAGTTTACGAACCTATTGAACCTGTTGATGGTGCACCTAATTTTGGTATAGTTTTAGGTGGTGGTGGATACACTGTTCCAGTTGTAGATAAGGACAGAGTAATGAGAGTAACTCCAATTGCTGCTGGTGAATCAAGAGATAAACAATTATTGTTCCAAAATGAAACCCCATACTCTGCTGATCCAACATATGATGGAGGAGTATTAGGTAAGTGTTATACAGGACCACCTATATGCAGTGGTTTGATTGTTGAAATTATTGGTGGTAATGCAACTAAAAATGCAACAGTATCTCCAATTTTTGAAAGAATACCAACAGAGGAAGAAGTTGGACAATTTGCTGCTGCCGTTGGTGGAACTGGTGTTCTTGCAATTCAAGTTGTGGATCCTGGTGAGGGATATAAGAAAACACCAAAAATTGTTGTAAAGGATCACTCAAACCAAGGGTTTGGATGTATTGCCGAGGCAAAGATTGATTTTAATACGGGATCTTCTACATATGGTCAGTTATTAAGAATCACTGTTAAATCTCCTGGTCAATCATATCCACCTAATGTTTGTCCAGAGACTATTACAAATGATACTCCTAATAGAGTAGTCAGAGCAGCAAAAGAAGGTGGTTACATCAACACTATCAATATTGTTAATACTGGATCTGGTTATAAAGATACTGACAATTTCAATACAACTGCACTTAAACCTGTTGTCTCTTTGGGTAAATTGGTTGGTGCCGATATTCTTGAACCAGTTTTATATGATGAATTACCAAACATCAAACTTCTTTCTGAAACTGGTAAAGGTGCAAAGATTTATCCTATCTTGGATAACCAAGAACCCGTTGAAACATATGGATATAAGAGAATTATTGATTGTGTAGGTTACTGGTCAACTCAATCTGCTAAAATACCAGTTGGATTTGTAAATGGTCGTCCTTACTATGGTGCATATCATTCACATAACAATGGAATTTTGATGACAGGTGCAGTTCATACTAAGTTTAGTGTTATTATCTACACTACTCCTGATGCAAGTATTGCAAATGCTGATGCAATCCCAGATGCATCGACTGTATCAGGTACAACATCTACTGCTGATCAAGTTGTGTTACCATTACAAGGTACAGATGCAGCTACGACAACTACAACGTCATTAACAGATGCAGTAAGTTCTCAATCTGGATTCGCGGCCAATCCGACCCAGACATCTACCACTTCTGGTGGTGGTACACAGACTACAACAACTGGTAATCAATCAACCCCACCTCCAAGTCCTCCAAGTTCTCCACCTAGTGGTGGCGGTGGCGGATACTAAATATTGACATGGCAAGACAAACAAAAGAACCAGCATACATAAAACAATTCGGACCTAACTTAGCAATTTCTTCTGCTAATAATGTTGGGACTGGTGGAGAAGAAGCATATAAAATGTATTCTGTAAACTTACAGGAGGATGTTGCCTTCCATAGTTTTGCAGAAAACGGAACTTTTAGATGGCATAGTGATAAAAGTATAGAAGTAGATGCAGGTATCACTGGAGACGGTGGACTTGATATGATGTTTATGTGTCATAATGGAAGTTATCAAGTAACTGCTGATAATGGCACAATTGTTTTAAAAGGAGAAAACGTTGTTATTGAGGCAACTAATGGAGTTTCGATCAAGGCAAAGACATTTTCTCATAATTCAAAAAACTATACTGCAACTGCAACAGCTGCCAGTAGTTCTTTTAGTAAAGGAAGTTGGCAAGCAAATAGAAAACTGCTTCCAGGTGGTGCATCCAGTTTCAGTGGATCTGCCTTCAAAGGATCGCGTGTAGCAAAGGAGCAACTCCTTACCAGAGCACCTAATGTCAGATAAAAAACTGGCACACGGGCATTGACAAGGGGGTGGGTTTTGCCCTATACTATAAGAGTAATTAACAAAACCCCATGAATCCAGATTTCTCTATCGAAGAAACAGACTCTTTCGTTTTCGGTGTTGTTGTGGACATCTGCACCCGCACATTTGTATTACTCAGTGATCAAGGTGAAGAAAAGGAAGTCCAATGTGATAGTTACCAACAATTTACCAATGTCCTTGAGTTTGTCAGAGGAAGTTTGGAACCTAACCAAGTTCTATATGCAGAACCTGCAGTAAGTCTTAGGTGAATAAATATTGAAAAGATGATATGAGATGTCTTTTCAATATGAACTGACGGTAAATTATCGTTGGTATGATAATAAAACTACAATTTGTTTATTCTATTACATTCAAGGTGCTCCATTCACTTTTGATGAATTGCCTTCATTAATGCAAGATCATCCAGAAGTAATAGCAGAAGCAGATTCACATGAACCTCTTGAACCAGAAGATATGTGGAAGGTTTCTAACTATCTAATTCAAGAACAAATGCATCCATGTATTTTTGTAGTTCCAGTGGATCATCCAGAATTATTACCTGATATAGCAAAATCCGAATGAAGTTCGAGTTTCAAAAATCCTTTGGTGAAGGTACAGATCCTTGGTACGAAAAGGCAGAGAGATGGGCAAAGAAGCAACGCTTTCCTATCTCTTTCCTTGCGTCAGGTATTATTGAGTGGTTAAAGAATAAATGGATTGATATTAAAATTGCAAATACGATGAGAGATATAGATAGACAATCAGAAGAAATTAAAAAGATATGGGATCAGTATGATGAAGAAGAGAAAAGACAATTTGCTCCAGAGTACATAGAAACTCCATCTGAAGTGGAAGGATTGATGGATATGGAGTTAAAAAGACCTGTAAAATGGGAAGATCTACCATAATTAGCTAGAAATAAGCATACATATATTATATGGGTCTTTTAGTCTTCTAAATAGATTAGCATAACATTTTGTATCAGCATAGGGAAAGATGCCTCTTAGTAAGCTAGAAAATTTTATTAAGAACACTGAAGGTCGTATTTTATATGTCAATCCGAGTGATATTGACTCTACCGACAGTCTTGATAATCAGGGTAACTCGCTAACGAAACCCTTTAAAACAATTCAGAGGGCGATGTTAGAATCTGCCCGTTTCTCGTATGTACGAGGAAAAGATAATGATATTATTGATAAAACAACAATTCTATTGTTCCCTGGTGAGCATTTAATTGATAATAGACCTGGATATGGTATTGTAGATAATCTTGGTGCTAAAGCAGTTTCACCTGCTGGTGCACAGTCTGTTGCGTCCACTGAGTTTGGACTAACCTTAAACTCAAACTTTGACCTTTCCCAAGAAGATAACGATTTATATAAGTTTAATAGTGTTAATGGTGGTGTAATACTTCCCCGTGGTACTTCTATAGTTGGTCTTGACCTTAGAAAAACAAAAATCAGACCGAAATATGTTCCAAACCCAACAGATCCTGCTACTCCTGAAAGTGCTATCTTCAGAATCACAGGTCTATGTTACATTTGGCAGTTTACTGTCTTTGATGCTGACCCTAATGGCACAGTATATACTAACCATCAGAATTTTACAAACCAGTTATATGTCTCAAGACCTCTATTCTCTCACCATAAACTAACTGCATTTGAGTTTGCAGACGGTGTTAATAAGGCAGAAGGTTATAATTATACTGACTTGAGCATGTATTATTATAAGATGAGTCATGCTTTTGGTCCTAATACTAACAGACCTATTGCATTCCAGTGGCCAGACCAACAGGGTGACTTTGATAAGCAAAGAACAGAGTGGGAAATTGTTGGTGCACTAGCATCTGATCCTATTGCTATTTCTAATATTATATCTGGTGACGGTACTACTCCAACTACAACTATTACTGTTGACACAGATGTACCACACTTACTTGATATTGGTACTCCTATTAGAATTACTGGAATCAACGTTGCTAACTACAACGTCAGTACGACTGTAACCAATGTTGTTACTGACACTAAGTTTACATATACCCTACCACTTATCCCTGTAAACCTAGACCCAACACCATCAACATCAAGTCCAAGAGTTACAGTTGAATCTGATACTGTTAAGGGTGCATCACCATATATCTTCAACTGCTCTCTACGTTCTGTTTATGGTTTAAATGGATGTCATGGAGATGGTAGTAAGTCAGATGGTTTCCGTTCCATGGTTACAGCGCAGTATACGGCAATTTCTCTACAAAAAGATGACAGAGCATTTGTAAAATATAACAAGAACGCTGGTACATATGATGGTATTAATATTAGTACACCTTCTTATGGTGCTGACCTACCTGCTGGTTCTTCCTCAACAAACAGTGAGCAAGTATATCACTTAGATAGTAGAGCAGTTTATAGAAAGGGTTGGGAAACATGCCATATGAAATTCACCAATGATGGTGTATGTCAGGTCGTTTCGGTTTTCGCTATCGGATTTGCAAGACACTTCCAAGCAAGATCTGGTGCTGACCAATCAATTACTAACTCTAACTCTAACTTTGGTCAAGTTTCTCTATATTCAGATGGATTTAAGAAAGAATCTTTCGGTAAGGATGATCAAATTTATATTACTGGTTTAGTTCCACCAAAAGCAATTCCAAGTTCTGTAGAAACTAAGATTAGTTATGTTACCCTTGATGTTGGTTTAACAACAGCAGTTGGTGTTTCTTCTCACTTATACCTCAAAGATTTCGTACAAGAAACAGGTGTACCACCATCAGGTGCACAGGGTTTCAAAATTGGTGCAAAAGATTTTGATAAGATCTATGTAAACCTCAGTAATACTGGTATTGCAGAAACATATTCAGCACCTATTCAGATGTTAGATAATACTGTTTCTGTGGGACAGACTATTGCTGCTGGTGAAAATATTGGATATAAACAGACACAGTGTGTTGGTACAATTGGTGGTCCAAATGATGAAACAACTTTAAACACTAATGGTAATCATACATTCATTACTGGTGAGTCAGTAATCGTAATTCAGGATCAGGGTAATATTCCTGATGGTATTAGTGATCACAGATTATATTATATCATTCGTACATCAACGAACACAATTAAGTTAGCATCAAACTTAACTAACGCTCTAAACGGAAAAGGTCTTAACCTCAATAACGTCAAGATTGATGGTAGTTTACAGATTATCTCTAGAGTTTCTGATAAAATACCTGGTAATGTAGGACATCCTGTTCAATTTGACCCTAACCAGAATAACTGGTTTATTAAAGTTGAGAGAAATAATGACATATACCCTCAATTACTTTCTAAAGGTGTAGCAGGTATTGGTGATGCGACTTCTGAATCATGGTTTAATAGAGTTCAGGAAAATAGATCTCTTGATGAAAGAATCTATACTGCTAGAATGTTTATTCCTAAGGAAGCAGACGATGCAAGAGATCCTAGTGATGGTTTCGTTGTTCAGGAATCTAAGAATACTAGTGATATTCTTTTCGATCCAGTCCAAATTACTCAAGAACAATACCAGTATGGTAGAAACCCAAGATTTATTGGTACATGTTCCTATGATTCTGTATTAGCAAAGGTAACTCTCTTCTCAGAGAAACCACATACAATGCAGGTTGGACATATGATCGTGGTTAAGGGAGTTAAGAGTG
>LULH01000158.1_pt1 | contig 18664 bp, 19 predicted proteins | sample 728201 | NCBI WGS metagenome assembly LULH01 (sample SAMN03860294, study PRJNA289734) | marine metagenome | biome: seawater column; feature: ocean; material: water; isolation source: Red Sea water column Station 169 - depth 100m | place: Saudi Arabia: Red Sea | collected 2011-10-15 | depth 100 m
ATACGCTTCAGAGGGTACCCTCTGACCACAACACGAATCACAGCTGGTCGAAGGGGACTTCCGTCTCATCCCCCGTGCCCAAGTGCTTGATCTTGACAATCCGCTCGGACCACTCTTCTGGCATCACCATCACCAGCCTCTCTGCCCCGAGCCTCTCTGCGTGCTTGAACACCCACTTCATCTTCTTGTCCTCCAGTACGAGATCGGCGCTCCTGCCCCCAGACCTGATGGCGGAAGCGACCTCCATAGCGGCCCCTCTCAGTTCGGTACCCATCCCGAACACGATGTCCTGGACTCCCTGGGTGGTCTCCGGCACCAGCCCCTTCTCGCGGAGCAGCTCCATCACCACCATGTCCCCGAACCCGAACCCGGTGGCTGGCAGGTCCTTGCCACCCAGCGTCCCGATGAGCCTGTCGTATCGGCCGCCGCCGCAGACAGCCCTCAGCTCGCCCGCCCTGTCGTGGGCCTCGAAGACGGGACCAGTGTAGTAGGCCAGCCCCCTGACCACCGAGGCGTCCAGCTCCACCCACTCTCCGATCCCGTAGGACTCGAACAGGGAGAATATCGCACCGAGCTCCGACACCGCCTCGCTGGAGTCCCCCAGGGCCCCCTCCAGGTCGCCCATGTCCTTGATCCCCAGGACTGACTGGATCGTGGAGATAGCATCGGGGTCCAGGCCCAGCTCGGTCAGCTGCGCCTCGATGGCCTCGGCGGGTAGCTTGTCCATCTTGTCGACGATGATGCATGTCTCGGAGAAGGCGTCCCCGGTGACCCCGAGCGATCCCAGTACCTCCTCGAGCACCTTCCTGCTGCTCACCCTGATGACCAGGTCGTCGGATGATAGCCCCACGCTGCGGAAGAAGTGGACGAGGACGGAGACTATCTCCGCGTCTGCCTCGATGCCCTCCGCGCCCCAGATGTCGACGTTCCACTGGTAGTGCTCGCGCCCTCGGCCCCTCTGGGTCCTCTCGTAGCGCCAGCACTGGGGTATGGAGTACCACTTGATGGGGAGCGCGAGGGCTCCCGAGCGGGCCATCACCATCCTGGCGAGGCTCGGGGTCATCTCCGGCCTGAGCGCCACCTTCCTGCCTCCCTTGTCCTCGAAGTTGTACAGCTGCTGGGTGATCTCCTCGCCGGACTTCCGGGTGTAGAGCTCCTCGGTCTCGAGCACCGGGGCGTCGTACTCCTCGAACCCGTGGGAGCGCGCGGCGCTGTGGAACTTCTCGAAAAGCCAGTTCCTGACCCTCATGTCCTCGGGGTAGAAGTCCCGGGTGCCTCGAACGCCCTGTGTCACGGTCCCGCCAAGAACGGGACCACTTCAAGCCCTACGTCGTTCTCTGAACGCATCGAGCCTTTCTTTGCGGGTAATCCTCCCGTCGGCGAGCGGGAACGCGTAGTACCTCAGGGCCAGGAAGGTGAGGAATCCGAAGGCGGAGGTGTTGACCACCCACGACACCAGCTGGCTCATCCCCATTATCTCGATCATGATGTGGAAGGTCACCGTCGAGACCGCCCACAGCGTCCCGTAGACTATCATCAGCTTGGTGAAGCTGGACCGGACCTCCGAGTCGGACTCGAAGGTAATCCACCTGTGCAGGGCGTAGGCCTGGACAGAGCTGATCAGGAAGGAGACGGCCCATGAGACGGTCTCGGGGTACGGAGTCCACGTGTTGTAGTTGTAGAAGAAGAGGTACAGGGCTGCGAAGACTGCCACGTTGAAGCAGCCTACGGTGCAGTACATCGCGTACTCCCTGATCATCTTCGTCCAAGGATAGTCATCGCTGAACATCATCACGCAGACCCCGTCCAGTCGGAGAGCGTGTGAGCGATATGAACCGGTACGTCCTCCGCCAGTAGACCTGGGCCCTTCTCCACCGCTGCCCTCTCGCCGGCCTCCCTCAGTAGCGCGCAGCCCAGCCTGGCTGCAGGCCAGGGCGGCATCCCCTGGGCCAACAGCCCGCCGATGGCTCCGGCGAGCAGGTCGCCGGTCCCGCCCACCGCCATCCTTGGGTGTCCGCCCCTGGCCGATGCGTTTCTCCCGCTAGGTCCTGTGAGCCGGTCCTCCGGGCCCGTGATCACTATGGTGGAGCCCTCCTCTAGGCATTCAGAGAGGGCCTCGTGCGGCTCGGCCTCCCCCAGCCATCTGGATGCCTCTGCCTCGTGCGGGGTGGCTACCCCGGTCATCCCTCTGGGCCACTTCCCTCGGGGGAGGGCGCCTATGGCATCAGCATCCACGACGATTGGGATTCCCCTCTCCGTCGCCATCTCCAAGATCGCCTGCACGGCCTCGATGGTTCGCTCTTCCCTGCCAAGGCCCGGGCCTATCACGATCGAGTCAGGCCTCCTTCCGGACTGGATGATCGCCTCTATCGACGCTGTGGAGGACATGGTCAGGAAGTCCCCGTCGGGGAGATCCTCCGGGATTATGCTGGTCGGCCAATCGCACCTGCTCGCTGCCTTCGAGGGCATGGCGACGTGAACGAGGTCGCACCCGCTCCGGGCCGCTGCCATCCCCGACAGGATGGGGGCGCCGTGGTACGGGCCCCCTCCTATCACCAGGAGCCTGCCGCGGTCGCCCTTCCTCGCTCCTGGCTCCAGCGAGGGGTAGCGCTGGGAGTCGCCGGATCCGCAGTCCTGGACCTCGGGCGGCCATGGGAGGTCCGAGACGAGAATCTCGCCGCAGTCCTCCTGAATCATCCCCGACTTCGTGGAGTGGAAGGTGAGTGTCCTGGAAGCTCGGAGGCAGTCGGGCCCCCCCAGCCCGGTTGGGATGTCGCATGCCAGAACGGGCGCGCCCAGTGACCCGGCCCAATCGGACATCTCCGAGATCGGCCCCCTGAGGGAGGAGCCGGGGCCGTCTCCTCCCGCACCGAGCATGCAGTCGACGATCAAGTCCCAGGTCCCGTCAGGCCTGGATGGCCATACGTGGACCGACGAACCCATCGCCGCCGTTGTTGCCCGGTCCGCACAGGAACAGGACCATGCCGGTGGTCATCGCGGAGGCCTCCCTCGCGAGACTCTCGCCCGCCGCCCTCATCAGGTCGATCTCTTCAACTCCAAGGCTGACCGCGTTGCCGTCGAAGACGGAGACCTCGTCCCAGTGCATCGTCCAGCGGGAGCGCTCTTCCATGGGCACCAACGCACCTAGGCGACTTCCGCGTCCACCGGTTGGCTACCGGGGACGTCCTCGTAGTCGTAGCTGGCGTCCCACCAGCCGTCCGGGGGCTCCTCCCCTACGATCACGACGAACGGGTCGTCCCCGCCTGGGAGCATGTCGATCGGGACGTCGGCCCCCTCGGGGACGTTCCTGAACACGGGTCGGGTGATCAGAAGCCTGTTGAATCCGATGAACAGGGATGCGGTGACCCCCCAGAACAGCAGGATGATGGTTATCCCGTTCGGGTTGGATGGGTTCCATGGGTCATCGACGTTCGCTAGGAGGTCCACGAAGTACGAGAGCATCAGTACGCTGAACATGATCGGGAATCCCAGGTACATGATGACGTCCCACCACCTGCCGATCCACCAGTCGTTGTCGCCCGTGTTGATGAAGTCGTCACGGAAGGCGGAGACCCCGTGGTCGAGGTAGTCCCGGAAGCTGAATCCCTCCACTCCGTTCTCTACCTTCCATGCCTTGTACCTGGACCACCCGTAGTTCCAGATTGTGTATGCCATGAACAGGCCGCTGAACATCAGCCCGTAGCCCCAGATGTGGTCTTGGACCTCTAGGAACTGGGGGAAGCGGACGCCGGTTGTAGGGTCCATCTTGATCCAGAGAGCGGCGCTGGGTAGGCCGAAGAGGAAGATGGCCAGTCCCGTGAGGGCCACCGACCACTCTCGGTCGTACCCGTGGTCGACGAAGTTCCTCACGCAGAGCTCGACGGTCGAAATCATCGACGTCAGAGCCGCGAACGAGAGTGCGAGGAAGAAGACTGCGACCATTATCAGTTGCACCACAGGGCCGCCCGGAGCCTGTGCGAACACCTCGGGCAGGACCAGGAAGGTGATGGCGGAGCTGCCCCCGCTGACCGCGCCCAGTGGGTCTGCCGAGACCGAGAACACGGCCATCATGACCGTGAGTCCGGCGATGATGCTGATGCTGTTGTTGGCAAGGCACATGGTCGCTGCGTTGAGCGTGGTGTCCTCGTCCTTCCTCATGTACACCGAGTACGTGATGGCCATCCCCATGCCGGCGGAGCATGACCAGGCAGACTGGGAGAGGCCGTTTATCCACGTCTCCGGCTGCACCAGGTACTCGGGTTGGATGCTGAACATGTAGATGAAGCCGTCCAGCGACCCGTCCTTGACGTCCATCACGAACGACAGGAACAGCGCTGTGAACAGCAGCACGAAGAGCGAGGTCATCAGCGTGACGTTCGCCTTCTCGATCGCCTTGGCCCCTCCCCATATGGCTGCAAGAGTGATCATCACGGTGATCCACTGGAAGAATATGACCTGCATGGGGTTCTCGAGGAACGTGTTCCAGACCTCGATGGTGTCAACCCCCTGCGAGAGCCCTCCTCGCAGGGCTATCTGGAAGTAGTTCAGGCACCAGCCGGTCACTACCGCGTAGTAGAATCCTATTGCGACGTTTATCCATGCCGTCCACAGACCCATCCATGCGAACCTCCTGCCGGCGAAGATCCGGAATGTTCCCACGGTCCCCACCCTGCTGCGCTTGCCGAGGGCGAACTCGGCGATGATCAGCGGGACGGACCACAGGAACAGGAATATCAGCCACGGGATCAGGAACGAGCCTCCCCCGTTCGCACCGACCATCCTCGGGAACCTCCAGATGTTCCCGGTCCCTATCGCCGCGCCTATCGTGGCGAAGATGAGTCCGAGCCTCCCGCTGAACTGGTCGCTCGAACCCTCAGTTTCAGCGCCCATGGTGAGGCCTCACTTCCCCTTCCCGGGTGCTATCGTTACGGGTTGGGGTTGGACCTCTTCTGGCATCCCTAGAATCCTGTCGTCCTCTGAGAACATCTCCCTCAGGGTGAATCCGAGTCCCCCCCAAACCATAGTGGCTATCACCAGGAACATCAGGATGCTCAGTATCGCGTCCCCGAATGCTGCCCTGTATGGTATGGACAACTCGTAGTAGTTGCCTCCCTCCTCGACCGTGGGGTAGCTGAACGGGAAGGCACCGTTAGCGGTTCCCAGCATCGCCTTGTACTGTATCTTGCCAACTGACGTGTCCGGCAGCGGGATGTCCCCTACCAGCCTGGTCCCGTTGGAGCCGTCGAGGAGGTCGCACTGCTCCATGGTCTCTCTGAATGCTGACATCTTCCACGGTACTTCGACCCATTCAGTGGGACCGAAGTCGTTCTGCTGCCTGGTCGGCTCGACGAATCTCCACATCAGGTGGGACTTGTTTATGTCTGGTGTGAACGGGAACGTCGGGTCCAGGCAGAGGCCTATCGGGATGTCCCCGCTTGTGGGGACCTGGACGTCAGCGGGTTGCTGGAGGTGCTGAGTGGCTGTGGTGTTCTGGATTCCGACTATCGCCCTGTAACGGGGATCGTCGGCCATCTCAACCATGTAGAACGGGACGCCTAGGTTCCTCACTGAGATGTGGGCGATGTCCTCGGGGTACTCGTGGAACGCGTTGCCGATCTCCATGGTGTAGCAGTACGAGTTGTGGACCCCGTAGTGCCAGTCGCAGAAGTCTCCTGTCGTCGGGTAGAGGTCTGAGGACTGCATGGCCGCGTAATCGGTCATCTGTCCCATCATCTGGCCGTGGTAGACCAGGTACTCGTCATCTGGGGTGTAGCAGTCGGTGCAGTGCCCCCAGGGCCAGAGGACTAGCTCGGAGAATGAGTGCCATGTGAGCGTCGACTTGAAGTCCGATGCGCCGTTCATGTCATCGTCGTTCATCTCGGTCATGTCCTGGATGAACTTGGTCTCCGGCTCGGAGTTCCCCCCCAACCAGTCTTCGTCGACCTGCCCGTCTGCGTCGTCGTCCTTGCCGTCGACGTGGTCCTCGTTGATCAGTCCGTCCCCGTCGTTGTCTTCGTAGTTGACTGGGCCGTTGTACACGTCGTTGTTGGGTCCGCTCGAATAGCAGAAGCCCGGAAACAGGGGTCCGGTCGCTCCCAAGGGGGCTCCCCATTCGAACTGGTAGTTCCTGTTCAGGTCGACGCCGTCGCAGCTTGAGTCCACCGATTCGTCGACATCGGGAATCGGGGTGACTCCGGTGTGGGTGTTGTCTCGTAGGTTCTTCCTCCAACCGCTTCGGTAGCAGTTCTCCCACGCCGTCTCCCCGCAGTACTCCTCCATGTCGTACCTGTGGCCGTCTGTGTTCAGCATCGGGATCAGGTAGATCTCGCGGGTGTTGACCATGTCAGTGATGAACTGCTCGCTGAAGTCCTCGTCCACGCCGAGGTCACCGGGTCCGCATGGGTTTCCGTCCCCGTTGCTGTCCTGGAATGAGAGATTGAGCCCGAGGCAGTCTCCGTCGTTGTCGATCCCGTCCCAGCCGTCCTCGTCGATGAGTCCGTCCCCGTCGTTGTCAATGCCCGCCTTGCCGTAGTAGAACGCCAGGGTCTCCAGGAAGAACATGGGGACCTGGACGGACATCCATTCCCTCGCATGATGGTTCCCGACAAGCATGACGTCAGGGCGATCCTCGTAGTTCCCGTCATCTCCGTTGAAGTCGTTGTACTCACCACCTCTCACGTTTGATGTGATCTTCATCCACGGGCTCGGATGATTGTAGTACCATCCCTCGTAATCGTTGGAGGTTGTCATCTGGCCTCTGGCGTTCATCCCTCCGAGGAGCCCCTCGTGGAACTGGAGGAAGTCCGGGTAGTAGGCGGCTAGCGTCTGCATCCTCTCTTTCATCGAGAAGTAGTCGTAGTACTCCCTGAACTGGAGTTTGTCGTAGTCTCCGTGAGGGCCCCACGGGAAAACCTGATTCGCGTAGTCGGTCGACCATATGTCCTCTGGGGCGTATCCAGTTCCCACATCCTGAGCGGATGCGACAGGTGCTAGAGCGACTGGCGATAGCATGCTCAGCAGAAATGGGAGGAGCATAGCTGTCACTGGGGCGCCTGGGTTATTCCAGGCGTTTCTGCGGTTATCCTCGGGGCCGTGCCTAGCCATGCTATGTTTTGCGGGGAAACCCTCCGTATTGAATCGTACGGAGACCGGTCCGTAGGACCGAGATGTCTTTTTGGGGGGTACCCCTTCCGAAAAATCATGACAATTGGGGATGACATAGCTGGCCAACTCGCCGGGGAAGAGGTGATTTACGACTTTTCCACATTGGGATTAGGGTTCCTGATTCTACTGATCGGAGTTTCGATTTCAGCGGGTTTGGTATCGAGGAGAATTCTGTTTCCGAGGATAATGGATCTATTCTCGAAGACCGAGAGGATTGACGGAAAGACGCTTTTCGCACCTAGGTCCTTGGGATGGATGATTGGGCTTCTGGTAATGTGGCAATCCTTAGACTGGTTGTTGGAGAACGTGTCATCTTCCGAAGGTGATTTCATTTGGAACAACGGTCTAATGGAAACTGTAAGTGAGATTTCCAGGGCGGGTTTCGTCATCCTTATGCTAGTCGCTGCTTACAGGCTAGTGGACTATCTTGACGCATTCATAGTAGTCGAAGGAGACAACATGGCTGCTAGGAGATCCCTGGCTAGCGTCGCCGAGGCAATAGGACGACTTGCCGTGGTGATAGTGGGTGCTTTCGTCCTTGCAGGGCTGATCGGACTGAATCTGAATGGGATGATCGCAGGCCTGGGAATCACTGGTCTTGCATTGGCCTTAGCCGCAAAGGACTCTGTGGCCAACATATTCGGAGCGATTTCGATTATCATAGACCAGCCCTTCAATGTCGGTGACTGGATCATCGTCGAGGATGTGGAGGGCGAAGTGATTAGCATTGGTCTTAGGACTACCATGATCAGAACTGGTAACGATACCATCGTCACAATGCCGAACTCCAACATCACTAACTCGCCAGTCGAGAACTTCACAATGAGGAGGTTCAGAAGAATCAGGCCATCCTTCGAATTCGAGGAGGATAGCGACGAGGGGGCACTCAAGAAGTTCTGCGATTCACTTTGCGAGAGGGTTCTCGCGGATCCCCGAGCCACGAAGAACGAGGACTCTTGGGTGAAGATAACCAACAGCTTGCCCCCCAAGATGACGGTGTCCTGCAACTTCTACTGCCAGTCTAGCGCCAAAGTCCAGAGGGAGTTCACAGAGGACATCCTGCTGATGGGACGTTCGATTGGAATAGAGTGTGGACTGACGTTCCATGAGCCTAGAAGAAGGACCTAGCCAGGGGTTACCTGAATGAGCGATCTGATTCTAATCAGGCATGGTCAGTCCGTGTGGAACGCAGCCAATCGCTTCACGGGATGGACTGACGTTGAGCTCTCCGAGGTTGGAGTCTCGGAGGCCGAGGAAGCGGGTCGAAGCCTGAGTTCCCATAGGATCGACGTAGTCCACACCAGCGATTTGATCAGAGCGCAGAGGACTGCTGAGATCATAATGAGCCTGAATGAGTCTTCCGAGGGATACTCGACCAAGTTCGACTGGAGGCTCAACGAGAGGAACTACGGTTCACTGCAGGGGCTGAACAAGGCCGAGACGGCAGAGAAGTTCGGAGCAGAGCAAGTCCACATTTGGAGGAGGTCGTTCGATGTGGCCCCTCCCGATGGGGAGAGTCTGGAGATGACTGCCGAGAGGACCATTCCCTACTTCGAAGAGGAGATTCTGCCGGACCTACAAGCCGGGAAGGGCGTCCTTGTCTCGGCTCATGGCAACTCACTCAGATCCATTGTGATGCACATCGAGGGCATTTCGCCCGAGGACATAGTGTCCTTGGAAATACAGACTGGTTCTCCTATGTTCTACGAGTTCGAGGGCGGGGAGATCAGTAGAACCGGTTGAATGGTATCTCGGGCGCAGGGGACAGGCTCCGGTAGAACTTCAACAGACCAAAGCTCAACGCTATGCTTGCAATCGGGATGGGGAGCTCCCCTGCAGATGGGGGGAACGAGCTGATGAGAGAGAATACCCCTATGGATCCCGCCATCATTGAAAGCGCTCCGAACGTCCTGTTGTTGAACATCCTCTTCTGGTACCTTGGAACGTAACCAATCAGGTTGGTGGCTGGCTGGGGGGCACCTGACTGGTGTGAGACGGCCTCTATCACATCGAGGAGGCACTGCTCGTACTCCCATATCGCTAGGCCCCCCCTGTGAGAGTATAGCACCCAGTCAGACGACCAGTTTTCGGGTGCGCTGCTCCTCCATCCCTCGATCAGAGATGACCTCATCTCCACAATGTCGAGGTCTGACTCTGTTTCGTAGAACGCCCTTGAGAGGTCGTGAGCCAATGAGGCTAGGTCCCTGATGGCGGGGAACTCGCATTTAGCGGGAAAAAGTGCGGAGTGTAGTCTCGATCTGCCGATCCTTATCCTCCCCCCGTGGAAGTCTGCCAGACCTACGTCACCTAGTGCTAGCATACATTCTGAGTCTCTAGAGTGAGGGACCCTCCAGACCGAATGTGAGCGTAGAAGCTCTTCGATGCCCGCGACCCTCTCGTTCCACCGGTTTGGATCTGGGGGGGTAGTCCTGACTGACTCGACATGCTTGTGGTATCGCCCCAGGGAAGTTCCGCATTCCCTGAGAGTCTCCTTCGCAGTGTCTCGGTCTCCATCGATTAGCGCCCTTACGAGTAAATCTCTGGAGCTATCCCCTACACTGCTCTCCTCCCAAACCAGGATGAAGTCTCCCCCCTCCCACGAGAATCCCCCACAGGGAGAATCGCATACTCCGGAAGAAGCGTCTATCCTTCGCCTGAGCAGACCGTCCGACCCCCAGGGCAGGAACTCCGCAATCCAATTAGAGTCGCCGATTAGTCTCGCAATCGGGCCTCTGTCGTTCTCTGATAGCGAGACTGAGGATAGCGATGATGGATCTGGAACCTTGCCCCATGATGTCAAGTCGGAGATTATTTCCTCCCACTCAGAGATGCTGTCGATTGATATCGGCTCCACCAACTTGCACGTCATTCCGATTCCAGCGAAGGAGCGAGGCTCGAAGCCCGATGGGGTTTCTGAGTCGTCGGTGACTTCTTTCATGGCCGCAGGCCTCCATTTCCCCTCCCAGACAGACATGCTCCTCAAACCTAGGAAAGGGTCCAAGGCTTCATTGAATCGGTCTCCGAAGCCTTGAATCATACAGCCCCGAGCGAGCCCCGTGGAGAAGCAGGTTTCTGATCTACCCCTTGCCGTCGATATGGATGGTACGCTCATACTTACCGATATGAGTTGGGTCAGCATCAAGAGAGTCCTACTGAGACGACCATGGATAATTCCTGGAATGTTAGTAAAGGAACTAAGCGGAAGGAGGGCTAAGTGGAAAAGGGACCTAGCTGAGAGGTTGGTCTTCGACCCATCTGAACTTGAATACCACAGGGAGTTCCTAGACTGGCTAACTGGTCAGCAGGCCAAGGGCAGGACGCTGGTCCTGGCTACAGCATCGGACAGGATCATTGCAGAGCAAGTTGCTGGTCATGTCGGATTGTTCTCGGATGTGATGGCATCCGACTCATCGTTCAATCTCAGAGGTGAGAAGAAGGGGGAGGCACTCGCTTCCAGGTTCGGTGAGAAGGCTTTCTCTTACGCTGGAAACAGTAAGCACGATATCCCAGTGTGGAAGCATGCTGGAGAGGTGATTGTGGTGAATCCAGAAAGGGGTTTGCTGGACAAGGTAGGGGATTCCGCAGACATCATTTTCGAATAGGTCATTACTGGTTAGTAGTCATAACGTTGGTACTGCCCGGGCACAATAATGGGAAGGGGGAGGAAGAGGGCAGGTCGATTAATCGACAACATAGCCAAGGGGCTCCTCAGATTCCGTATTATTTCGGTTCCAGCGAGAGTCATTTCCAACTCATGGCTAGCTTGGAGTTTCGTGTCAAGATTAGATCGAGTTCGGGTCAAGAGGCAAAGGGACAGAATCTCGAGAGGGGAGCTTCCGAAGCATGTCTCCATCATCATGGATGGAAATCGCAGATTCGCTTTGAGCCTCAGTCTCGGGACCGAAATAGGACATGTCCACGGTAAGGAGAAGCTGAAGGAAGTAATGGATTGGATAATGGATTTAGGCATACCATACCTGACGGTATACGCGCTTTCGACGGAAAATCTCTCTAGCAGAGAGGAGGATGAGTTGGAGGCGCTATTCGACCTATATGTAGCAGGCCTGAATGAGATTTCCGAAGATGAGAGGATTCATTCCAAAGGAGTCAGAGTTAGGGTTGTAGGCAGGAAAGAAGAACTCCCAGAGAGAGTGAACGAGGCAATAAGAAATGCAGAGGATAGGACTGGTGATTACTCCAATTTCACCTTCACGGTTTGCCTAGCATATGGTGGGAGGGAGGAGATTGTCGATGCAGTGAAGGAAATTGCTTCCGACCATGCAACCGGCGAATTGTCATTGGATCAGATTAACACGAATGAGATCTCCAGACGTCTCTACGATGCAGAAATACCTGACCCTGACCTGGTCATCCGAACAAGCGGCGAAGAAAGGGTCTCAAACTTCCTACTTTGGCAGATTGCTTACTCAGAGCTATACTTCACTGACGTTCACTGGCCTTCGTTCTCCAAGGCGGTTCTCTATGAAGCGATAGAGACATACCAGATGAGGAGGAGAAGGTTTGGCGGATGAAGTGGCATACAGAAATCCCTCGCTCGCGGTGGATGCCATCGCTCTGAGGGATGGACTCCAGGGAGTCCAAGTTCTTCTCATCACAAGGGGCTTCCCGCCTTGGGAAGGGAGGCTTGCATTTCCGGGAGGGTTCGTGGAAATAGGTGAAGACCCAGAAACTGCGGTCCTAAGAGAGTTGAGCGAGGAGACGGGTATCGAGGGAAGTAATCCTGAGTTATTCGCTGTAAGGGGCAGTCCAAATAGAGATCCAAGAAAGCATATAGTCTCAATTTTCTACCTAGTTAGAGTAGATTCGGGTTCTATTCCCGTGGCAGGGGACGATGCTAGACATGCTGAATGGATAGATCTAAACATCCTGGAAGCTGAACAGGTGGCTGGAGACCATTTCTCAATCATTGAGGAACTTCGCAAGTAAGCCTATACACCACACCCCATGGGAGTGACATGAGCAGGAAATTGAAGATAGATACGGGAGAGCCGAAATTAGGTCCATACACACCTGGAATAAATGTCAAAGATCACATCTGGCTTTCCGGTCAGATCGATGTTGACTCAGGCGATGATATAGGGTCGCAAACAATTGGGACTCTGTCGAAGATTGACGATCTCCTAGCAGCTGCAAATAGTTCTAAGGCCGATTTGGTAAAAGTAACCATACTTATGACGGACATAGGTTTCTATGGAAAAATAAACGATATTTACTCAGATTGGCTAGGAGATACAATCGCTCCGGCAAGAGCGGCATACGAGGTGCCAAAACTCCCGGGTGGCGCATTGGTGGAGATAGTCTGCGAGGCTTTCAGAAACTCGGGCGAGTACAGGACAGATCTCCCAGCAGAACTAGAGGAGGCCTTGGTTTAGGCAATGACTAGCCGAGGAAAAATTACTACTCAGAACCAGGTTTAGAATTAGTTGGAATAATTATGACTGTTTTCAAAGCATATGACATAAGAGGAATCGCAGGAAGTGAGCTTGACTCTGAATTCTCGGAACGCCTAGGCAGGGCGATAGCGACCCACTTAGACGCGGATTGTGTCTCAGTGGTCAGAGATATCAGGGATTCGAGTCCGGACTACCACGAGGCTTTCGTCAGGGGGCTTCTGAATTCTGGAGCAGATGTTATTGACCTCGGGATTTCAACAACCGGGGTGTTGTATCGTTCGACCGTAGATCTTCCAGTTGATGTCGCCGTTGCGATTACTGCTAGTCACAACCCCCCTGAGTATAATGGATTCAAGATTTGCAAAGGGAAGATGCCTCTGGGAGGAGAAGAGTTACAAGAAGTTAGGAAGACTTTCGAAGAAGGTAATTTCAGGGAAGGGAGTGGCAATTACACAATCATGGACTCATACGAGGAAAGGTATGTCCAGTCAATCATTGATAGCGTTGGACGCCTATCTCGGGACATCAGGGTAGTTTTGGACTGTGGGAATGCAGTACCGGGCCCTCTGGCAGTCAAAGTTCTGGAAAGGCTTGGAGTGGATGTAATACCACTCTACTGCGATTGGGACAACTCGTTCCCGAATCACCCCCCAGATCCAACTAGACAGGAGAATATGGAAGATTTGGGGAGAGCTGTTCTAGAGCATGGTGCAGAGTTTGGCATAGGGATGGATGGAGATGGAGACCGCCTAGGTGTGGTTGATGAGAATGGCAAGTTCATACACCCCGATCGACTGATGGGAATTTTCGTCGAAGAAGTTCTCTCGGACCTTCCTGAAAATTCAACAGAGGAGCAACGCACTATTTTCTTCGACGTGAAGTGTAGTATGGCTTTGGAGGAGGCAATAGAGGAACTGGGAGGAGTACCTAAGATGGTGAGGACTGGTCATACCTTCATGAAAAAGGAGTTGAGGGAATTCCCAGGCTCTCCGATGGCCGGGGAGATGTCTGGCCATTTCTTCATGAACGACCACTGGGACGGATTTGACGATTCGATTTACTGTGCTGCAAGGCTTCTAAGCATAATTGGAATGGACCCGTCGCCAGAACAAGGAGGTCCCCAATTCTCTGAGAGGTTCAACTTCATGCCAGAATATCCCACTACTGATGAGGGGAAGGTTCCTCTGGTTGGTGAAAGAGAAGAGGTGATGGAAGCGGTGGTTTCGGCATTCTCGGACATGCCCACTTCTACAGTGGATGGAATTAGGGTGAGGTATGATGATGGTTGGTATTTGTGCAGACCAAGTAACACAGAGCCGATACTTGTGATGAGAGCAGAAGGTCGCAATCAAGCGGCATTGGATTACATCCTCTCGGATGTGGGAAGGAGGATCGGCGAAATAGTCGATCTGGAGAAGCTGAAGTAGCCTAGTAAACCGATTCTCTTATCCGAATCTCCCAAGTGGCCGCGACGCTGCCACTGTAGCTTAGACTGGTAGAGCGTCTGATTCGTAATCAGAAGGCCGGGAGTTCGAATCTCCCCAGTGGCTCCACATTGAGAATGTAAAAAATGAGTGTTAGCCGAACTTCCGGAAAGATTCCTTCAGAGAGGCGATTACGGGCATTGGTTCCCCAGAAAGGAAGCTCATGGTTGACCCCCCTCCAGTACTGTTGTGTGAAACTAGCGAGGATACGCCCCTACTATTGACCAGAGCACTGGTATGGCCGCCGCCGATTATGGTCATTGCATCTGTCTCAGTGCACATATTGAGAATCTCAATGGTACCAAACGCGAAGTCGGGGAGCTCGAAGTAAGATGCTGGGCCGTTCCATAGAATGCATCCTGCATTCTCAACTAGTGGCTTCAGAGATGCGAGAGTCTGAAGTCCGATGTCGTAGATTGGATCCTCTGTAGGTAGATCGGAGACCAACAATGGTCTCCTGCTACCCTCTGATTCAACTGCCACGTCAATTGGAAGGAATATCTTCTCAGGATTTTCCGAGAATATCTTCTTTCCCGTTTCCCATGCAGTTTCGAAATCACGACCAAGGGTGGTTCTGATGAATTCCTTGTTCCTATCGCCAATATCGTTTCCTGCAACCCATAGCATTAGATTCCCAGTAACTCCTACGAACGCAATCTTATCCACCTGGCCCTTAGATATCAGATTCAAGGCAACCCTGACTGAATCGTCGCATTTTGCTCCTCCAAGGATTGCAAGGTATGGATTGGGAGGATTCCTCAGTGCCGTCCTCAGATTCCTAATCTCTTTCTCCATCAGAGTTCCGGCCACACAGGGAATGGAGTTGGTGAATCCGGTAAGCGTGGGAGACCTGCGATGAGCCGCTGCGAATGCATCCGTGACGAGTAGGTCAGAAACCGAGGATAGTCGGGACACTAGTGAAGTGTCCTCAGTCTGTTTGTTAGAGTCATACTTAGTCCCATATTCCTCCTCATTCATCCTAACATTATCGAGGAATATCATTTCACCATCGGAGAGAGACTTGATCGCTTCAACTGCTACATCCTCACAGATATCTGGAACGAATCTGATTTGTTTTCCAAGAAGTTTGGAGAGGCGGTCACAATGTTTCTGCATATTAGTGAAGTCGGATTTACCAGGTCTGGACTGATGACCCATAATCACTACACGAGAAGAAGATAGTGCGTCCAGAGTTGGGATTATAGCTTTCAATCGTCCATCGTCTAGCAATCTCCCTGTTGAAGGTTCAAGCGGAGAATTGACGTCCACCCTGTATAGGACTGTACGACCACTGAGGTCCACATCGTCGAGGGTGAGCACCCCTTCCACGGTAACTGGACCGAGGGTTTGGTTTTGGCCGTTGTGGACAGAAATTTGATTGTGTTTTACCCAAAACTGCTTTCCGCTGTGCCCACTCAAGTGATTACATGGACTGGGACACATCGCTATTAGTCGGCCCTGAAGGCGATGACTGGAGAGTTCCAGTATCAGAGCTCGAGAGCAGGCAGAAGAGGCTGTCTCTGGCCTTGGCAGAAGAGGGTTTCGAGTCGGCGTTTATTGAGGACCCTGTGGAGTTGTATTGGCTTACTGGAGGGAGGCAGAACTCGGCATTCCTGATAGGTGCCGAGGGTTCTGACATTCAAGCAAGACACTGGGTACGCAGATCAGTAAAAAGAGCCACCTTCGAGAGTGGCGGAGATGACTGCCCACATGTAACAGAGAAGCACCCACGTATGGGGGATTTGTCACAGATGCTAGTCAGATCCGGTTGTACAATGTCTCCTGCAATGTCTGGAGGGAAGATTCCACAAAGCCGGTGGAGTTTCATTCAGGGGAAGATGAAGGATCTTTCAGAAGGTGAACATGACTGTACTGAAGTCCTGTATGGATTGAGGGAAATAAAGTCAGACTGGGAATTATCTATGATCAGGGAGAGCGGTGAGGTAAACCGTTCAATGTTCGAAGCAATTCGGGACTCCGGTGGTCTTGGTAAAACAGAGTTGGAAATGGCCGGTGTTGCCGAAGAAGTCAGTAGGTCCTCGGGTTTTGGAGGTAGAATTCGGATGAGGAAGTGGCCGATGGATTGCGATAGAGTCGTAATCGCTGCTGGAAGATCGGGGGGAGTCCCATCATATTTCGACTCCGCAGTAGGAGGTCTTGGAGCTAGTCCAATATCCTCACTTGGTGCTGGATTCGCCAAGGTAAGGCAAAATGAACCCGTACTAGTGGATATCGTTCACTTGCACAGAGGATACGTTTCGGACTGCACTAGGATGTTCTGTTCTGGAAAGCTAGACGAAGAATGGATGCTGAGATTGGAAGACATGACCGAGATTAGCGAATTGGTAAGAAGTAGTTTGGGGAAGGGCGACAATTGTTCAGAGGCTTGGGAAATCGGTTTTGATGCTGCTAAGGAAATGGGTCGGCATGAGAATCTGATGGGGATGAAGCCAGAGCAGGCGAGATTCCTTGGACACTCCGTAGGATTGGAGCTTGACGAGACTCCGGTAATTGCAAAGGGATTCGAAAGGCCTCTTGAAATCGGAGGAACGATGGCGATTGAGCCGAAAGTTATCTACAGAGACGGAGCAATAGGGATTGAAGACAGCTGGACTAGGTGTTCGGATGGGATGGAGAGCCTGACTCCCGGTGCCGATCTGCCACCATTGATCCACTGGTAGTGTAAAATGCCACAGTTAGCCCTATTTCCTGATTCATCCGGGGCATAACATGAGTGAGAGCGCGAGCCCTGTCCATAGAGTCGTGGCTAGAGCGCTCAGGAAAAGAATGGACCCTCATGGAAAACTGATTGTGGATCCTTCAATCCTAAAGGGAGTAGAAATTGATGAGTCTGGAATAGTGGAGCTTTGGATCAGACCCAACCACCCTCATTGCCCCTGCTGCCTAGATGATCTGATTGACTTGAGGATTTCATTGAAGGATCAACGAGGAGTTCTTGCATGCCACATTGAGATCGTCGGAATTCCCGAGTCGGAAAGGTGGACTGCAGCCATTAACGAATGATTAGTCCTATTCGCCCTTGCCTCCGCCCCAGTTGTTTCGCTCCTCTACCTCAGTGAGCTTCTGGGACACCCTGGTGTACAGCCACCAAGACATAACGGAAATTCCGATTATTGATATTGTTAGTGAGAACAAGAAGTCGGATGCCTCTGCCATCCCGAATTCACCGGTCCTCCCATCTCGTCCATCTTCCAGTCTGCTTGTTGAATCGCAACCCTGCCTTCTTCATCCACTTGTTGAACTTGGTAGCTCCTGCACCAGTCGCGATGATGAACTCCTCTCTGTCCTCTTGGGCCTGGATGTATCCCTTTGCAGCGATCGTCTGGTCTATCCACTCATCTATGCTCATCAGAACACCAGAGAGGGTACTGGATTCCAAAGCGGCCTCCAATTCGTCTGCAGAGGCACCGGCAGACTCCAAGTCCCTCATCATCAGATCAGTTATCGAGCTTGACTGATCCTTGAGTGGAGCCTTGACCACCGGGAGGCGTGGCTTGACGTTCGGGTCGATTGAAATCCTGGATCCATTGTTCAGCCTAGATTCCACGGACTGGGCCATTGGAGCGTGGAATTCCTCCTCGCAGTCCCAGCATATGAACGAGAAATCGGAGGGGCTCTCCATGATATTGCTCCCCCTGGGGTCCATCTCCTCCCCACAATGCGGACACGCGTGCAGACAGAGGACTGGGGCGATCTTCCTGCGGAAGTCTACGATATCCTGGGGAGTGCCGGCCAATTCCAGCATCTCGTGATCCCTAGCGGCCTCGAGGCCACGAGTCTCAAGTTGGTCCCTAAGCTTCGATCTCTGCTCGTCCTTGGACTCATCGTCCAGGTTGTTCTCAAGCTTCACTATCAGCTCAATCGTCTTCCCGAGGCGGTTCATCACTAGCTTCTTGTTTCTGAAGTCCTCGACCCTTGCTAGACGAAGTTGCTCCTTCTTCTCTTGCAATTCGGCATGGATGTCCTTCTGTTCTCGCTTGAAACGGGTCTCTTCTATCTTGTCGACCTGCTTCTTGTCATCGGATAGAACGTCCGCAAGGAAACGCTGCCTGCTCGACGACCTCGGTCCGGACTTTACGGCGTCCAAGACCGATTTTGCCACCTCCTTCTTTATGCCGTAGTTGTTGATCAGTGTCTCGGAATCTAGCTTCTTCAGGTCACCGATCTTGATGCCGCCGTCTGCGAGAATCTGAGCCGTCGTCTCATCTATCCCCCTCCTCAGCAGAGCGAGATAGGTGTCCTTCTTTGCCACTAAATCCCTCCCTGTGTCCCAGACCGCTTCACGTCCGGGGCAAAGCCTCGGAAGGGGGGGGCCTCTATCAAGTCGATGTAAAAATGCGCTTTGGGCCTATTTCGAGGAAAGTTCGCTAACTATCGTAACCCAATCCAAAGGGTCTAGATTCTCCGGCCTCATATCTGCCCAGCCTCTCGCCATCTCGGTGGATTCGGATGAGAGGATTTCAGAGGAGGCCTGCTCCCATCTATCCTTGTGCCAACCACTTATTCTCGAAATTCGAGGAGGGGGCTTGGATAAGAGAGTCCTCAACTTCCTCCTCCTGTTTGAGAAGCAGTGCTTTGTGA
>LULH01000127.1_pt1 | contig 18397 bp, 15 predicted proteins | sample 728201 | NCBI WGS metagenome assembly LULH01 (sample SAMN03860294, study PRJNA289734) | marine metagenome | biome: seawater column; feature: ocean; material: water; isolation source: Red Sea water column Station 169 - depth 100m | place: Saudi Arabia: Red Sea | collected 2011-10-15 | depth 100 m
GTTATAAAGATGAAGAGATTGGAGCAGAATGTAATAAGACTTATCAAGGAAGAAATCAGAGGATACATGGTGGCTCATATTTAATTGTACCTCAGGACGATAGATTAAATACTTCTAGTTTTACCCTTCAAGCTTATATTTTTCCGACAACCCCTGATAAAGGAAGACAAGGAATTTTAACAAAATGGAATCAAAAAACAAAAAGTGGTTATGGTCTTTTTATTGATGAGAATGGATGTCTTTCTGTTTCCATAGGAGATGGTGGTGGACAAATTTCAGCACTCTCAAGTGAAAAAAAATTATTGAGAAAAGTTTGGTACTTGGTTGCAGCCACGTACGATGCTGAGACAGGAAAGTTAAAACTTTATCAAGAACCTTGTGTTACTCCAACAAATGGTGGATTAGGAATGTCATTACTTCATCCTGCGGATGAAACTACATCACATGTAGAATCTATAAGCAATTTAAAACCAAGAGCAAACGATGCTCCTTTCTTAATGGCGGCATGTTCATTAAACGACAGATCGGGAAGACATATACACGGTGGTCATTATAAAGAAGCATTGACACCCGTAGAGCTACCTGAACAAACTATGACATATAATGGAAAAATCGATAGACCTAGATTGAGTAAAAAAGCTTTGTCAAAATCAGATATTGAGTCATTAGCTAGAGGTTTTACAGATTGTACATCAGAGCTGAGATCAGAAGTAATTGGTGCTTGGGATTTTCATGCTAATATTACAAAAAACATAGCATCTACACATATAATTGACAAAACATCCAATCATTTAAATGGATTTATAATTAATTTACCTTGTCGAGGAATGACTGGCTACAATTGGACTGCTGATGAGATGGTATTTCATCATAAGCCAGAAGAATATGGAGCTATACATTTTCATGATGATGACATCGATGATGCAAGATGGGATGTTGATTTTACATATAAAGTTCCAGATTTGATTAAAAGTGGAGTGTATGCAGCTAGATTGAGAATCAATGGAGAAGAGTCAGCTGAAACTGAAGATTTCATACCTTTTGTAATTAAGCCTCCAAAAGGAAAAACCACTTCGGACCTGTTATTTGTGTTACCAACAAATAGTTATATAGCTTATTCAAATGATAATTTAGGAACAAACTCAGTTGTTGCGCAGTTGTTAGCTGGAAAGGTTCCAGTTTTAGCTGCTTCAGATTTATATCTTAATGAGCATAGAGAATATGGTTTATCAACTTATTCACAACATTCTGATGGAAGTGGTGTTGCTATTTCATCAAGGTTAAGACCAATACTAAACATGAGACCAAAGTATAGACATTGGTTATCACCTTCTCTTTGGCAATTGAATGCTGATTTACATTTAACAGATTGGTTAGAAGAAAAGAATTTTGATTTTGATGTTGTTACTGATGAAGATTTACATTTAGAAGGAGTAGAATTATTAAATCGATATAGATGTGTTCTAACTGGATCACACCCTGAATATAGCTCTGAAAAAATGTTAGCAGCTTATGAACAGTATCAATTAAATGGTGGAAGATGGATATATTTAGGATCAGATGGTTTTTATTGGATAAGTGAATATCATCCAGATAATCCAAATATTATTGAAGTTAGAAAAGGAGAGGCAGGTACAAGAGCTTGGACTGCAAATCCTGGAGAATACAATAATGCATTTGATGGTAAGTATGGTGGTATGTGGAGAGCGAGAGGAAGAATACCATCAAAAGTTTGTGGACTAACTTTCACAGCTTATGGATTCGATGTTAGTTCGTATTATAAAAGAACACCAGATAGTAAAAGACCAGAATGTTCATGGATATTTGATGGAGTAGGAGAAGATGAGGTTATTGGAGATTTTGGTTTAGTAGGTGGTGGAGCAGCAGGACTTGAACTTGATAGATATGATTTAGAATTTGGAACTCCACATAATGCATATTTGTTAGCAAGATCAGAAAACCACACAAATCTTATGATGCAAGTAAATGAAGAAATTCATTTTACAGTAAGAGGTTACTATGGGGGAGGTACTGAAAACCCAATGGTAAGAGCTGATATGATTTATTATAAAACTCCAAATAATGGAGCTTTGTTTGCTCCAGGCTCTCTTTCTTGGTGCGGAAGTTTATCTTACAATAATTATAATAATAATGTTTCAAAAATTCTTGAAAATGCAATTAGAGGATTTTTAAAAGAAGGACCTTTGCCTTAATGAGCAGTCATCAATTTACAAGACCCGAAGGTACAGGAGGAAAAAGTATTTTAGGTTCAGATGATAAAACTCCTTTAAATCAGCTAGAAAAAAAAGCTTTAGGAAATTTAGATCAAGATAAACTAAATGAACTAGCCAAATGTTTGTTTACTCTAAATAATAGACGATATGGTCCTATTCCTGGAGCTTATATGGTGATGTGTACTAAACCAGGAAAGGAATGGTGTGTAGCTCAATTAAATGCTGATAGAGCAAAACCATTTATAATATTTGAAGATAAAGCTTTTTCATCAATCGAAGAAGCTCAAAACGAAGCTGAAAGAATAAAAAAAGAAAAAGGAGAGTCAGCACCAAGAAGATGTACTTAATTATTAAAAAGGAATTAAGATATGGCTAACTCAAAAGTTCTAGTTAAAAATGATAAGGTGATTGTAACGGAATGGTCATTTGAAGTAGGAGATAGTACTGGACAGCACAAACATCAGTATAATTATGTAGTAGTTCCAATGCTTGATGGTGAACTTAAAATTATAGATAAGGAAAATAAAGAAACAATATCTAAACTTTCTAAGGGTGTGGCCTACTATAGAGATAAAGGAGTTGAACATAATGTGTTTAACAACAATAATTTTCCTTACTCGTTTATTGAAGTTGAAATGGTAGATTAATGTTATGTCGGAAAAATCAGTTTGGTTATTCTTATTCATTTTATTATATGCAGCCTTTTGTTTTTTTTGGGGTGTAAGGGGATCTAAATTTAATTCTGAAAATCCAGATAAATATTATTTAGCTGATAAAAAAGTTTCTTCTTGGGTTTTTTTCTTTGCTGCTACTGCAGCTACTTTTGCTGGACTTACAATTATTTCTCAATCAAGCTTAATTTTTAATGACGGATTCCAATATGTCGGTACTGCGTTTATTGCAATAACAGTTCCTTTAGGAAGTTTGTTTTTTTTTAAAAGACAATGGATGTTAAGTAGAAAGTTTGGATACATAACCCCTGGAGAAATGTATTTTGATTATTATAAAAGTGATACTTTAAGAATTATAACCGTCTTGGTCACTTTTTTTGTAGCTATTCCTTTACTAGCAGTTTTTTTTGGTGCTACAGGATTTTTAGTAAATGTATTATCAGATGGATATATATCTAGAGATTTAGGTATGTGGGTAATATCTACAATAGTTCTATTTTATGTTACTAGAGGTGGATTTAAATCAGTTGTAAGTGTTGGAGTTGTGCAATCTTGGCTTTACTTTATTACCGTAATAATTCTTGGTTTGATAATATATTATTTTGTTGGAAACTTCGAAGTTTTTGGACAAGCGCTTTCTAAATTAGCCAGTTCATCAATAAGCAATTGGGGAAATACAAACGGATATGGTGGAGGAGACTATAATGGATATTTTGCTTTACCAGGAGTAATACAATGGGTTGGTGGTTTAGGAAAAAACTCTGCAGTTGGTGGACCATGGACAGCTATGATGATTTTTACTTTTACACTTTCTTTTATGGGAGTTGTTTTATCTCCATCTTTTTCTATGTGGAGTTATTCAGCAAAACATCCAAAAGTTTTTTCATATTATCAAGTTTGGGGTTCTGCTGTAGCAATAGGGTTTATATTATTTATTTTTTCAACTTACCAAGGAATAGGAGCAAGTTTATTAGGAGCTAATTCTGAAATTAATAATAGCGGTTTATCAATAAACACAGTGCTTCCAGAGTTGTCACAAAAAAATCATACTTTATTAATTTATAATATAATTAATTTGATGGATAACAGCGCATTATGGTTAACTGGATTACTAGCTGTAGGAGTTATTGCTGCTATACAATCAACATCAGCAGCTTTTTTAATGACCTCAGGAAGTATAATTACCAGAGATCTTTACAAAACTTATGTAAATAAAAATATAACTTGGAAAAATGAACTTGTGGCAGTTCGTTTAATAACAATGTTAATTTTTTTAGCTTCACTTTATCTAGCAACATTTGCAAAACCAGCGATGGTAATTTTTAGCGGAATATCAATTTCAATAGCATTTCAATTTTTAATAGTATTATTAGGGTTAGTTTGGTTTCCTTGGATAACAAGAGGAGCAGCAATTTCTGGAATAATTATTGGAATAATAATTGTAATTTTGACAGAAACTATTGGACAACAAATTTCAGGCAATAGATTGCCCTGGGGCAGATGGCCATTAACTATCCATTCAGGTGTGTGGGGATTAATATTTAATGTTTTTATTTGTTTTTCAGTTTCTGCATTTTCAGTGTTAGCAAAAATTGATACGGATAGAGAGCATCGAAAAAAATTTCATGATTTCTTAAATGATCACATGGGACTTCATCCGAGTAGAACAAAATTGAGATCGTTTGCATATGTTATAGCACTTATATGGTTATTTTTTGGAGCAGGCCCTGGTCAAGTTCTTGGTAATAATTTTTTTGGAGATCCAGGAGGCGGTTACGAAGCATGGATATTAAAAATACCTTCTATTTGGGGATATCAATTAATTTGGTGGTTCTTTGGAATAGGGCTTATTTGGTTTCTGGCAAGTAAAATGGATTTATCAACTTTACCTAATCGACCTATTCAAGCAAATGATCTTCATAAACAACCGGATGAAGTTTTAGGAGAAGTAAACTACATAGATAAATTAGGAACAGGGTATGGGTGGATTTTAATTTTAATTGGTATAGCTATATTTACAATAATTTTTTACGTTTACTTTGTATAAATAAATATGAATTTAAATAATTTTACATTTAACACAACATCAGGAATAAGATTTGGCAGTGGTATGTCAGTAAGTTCCTCTCAGGAGATTTGTAAAATTTTAGGATCAAATATCTTATTTATTACTGACAAAGATTTAATGTCATTAAAACTTACAGAACCAACTTTAAACGAATTAAAAAAATTTTCTTCAAAAGTAGAAATATTTGAAGATGTTGAAGCAGATCCATCACTAAAAACACTTTTGAATTCTATAGAAATTGGAAAAAAAATGAAAGCAACGGGAGTTATAGGTTTTGGAGGAGGTTCTTCAATGGATGTTGCTAAATTAACATCTTTAATTTTAGGATCTGATGAAAATATTGAAGAAGTTTGGGGAGTTTCAAATGCTAAAGGTCCTAGATTACCATTGGTTTTAGTCCCAACTACTGCAGGTACTGGTTCAGAGGTAACCCCAATATCTATAATTACTGTTGGAGAAGAAGAAAAAAAAGGAGTTTCTTCACCAATAATTTTACCTGACGTAGCAATTTTAGATCCAGATTTAACCATAGGTCTTCCTGCACATACAACAGCAGCAACAGGTATTGATGCTATGGTACATGCAATAGAAGGTTATGCCTCAGCAAATAAAAATAATAATCCAATTTCAAAAATGTTATCAATAGAAGCATTAAAACTTTTAGGAGGATCAATCGAGAAAGCTGTATTTGATGGATCTAATATAGAGGCAAGAGGAAATATGCTAATTGGAGCTATGTTAGCAGGGAAATCATTTGCGAATTCTCCAGTTGCAGCCGTTCATGCTCTCGCATACCCAATTGGTGGAACTTTTCATGTTTCTCATGGACTTTCAAATTCATTAGTCCTTCCTTATGTTTTAAGGTTTAATAGTGCTGATAATAAAGCAACAAAAGACTATGCGGAACTAGCTCCATATGTTTTCCCAGACATTAATACTAATCAAGGAAGTCAAGCAGTGTGCTCAGAATTTATAGATAGAATGGAAAGTTTATCAAAAAAATTAGGCCTTCCTCAGAAATTGAGAGAAGTGAATATTCCAAAAGAAGCATGTATAAAAATGGCAAAGGATGCAATGAAGCAAACACGTTTATTGGTAAATAACCCTAGAGAAGTAACAGAAAAAGACGCACTTAACATTTACGAGTCTGCTTGGTAAAATAAATTATGGAAAATAAAAAAGAAGATATTTTTGAAAATACTACAAAGTTTAATAATGGAATTAAACTTTATATGTTTCAAACAGGTTCAATAAAAACTAAATTAAAATTTATAAAAATGAATCATAGTGAGGAACCATATGAAATTCCTGTTCCATGGTTTTTAATTAAACACCCTCAAGGAGATGTTATTATTGATGGTGGAATGCCAATAGAAGCTGCATTAGATAAACATAAACATTGGGGTGATGTTATAGAAGCATATGATCCTGTAATGAAAGTTTCAGAATGGTGTAAAGAGGTCGTAAAAACAGTTAATACTAATCCAGAAGATGTAAAATATGTTATTCAAACCCATTTGCATCTTGATCACTCTGGTGCAATAGGTCACTTTCCTAATGCTACACATATTACCCAAAGAATAGAATATGATTATGCTTTTAATCCTGACTGGTTTTCACAGCCGGCATATGTAAGGGCAGATTTTGATAAACCAAATATTAGATGGAAATTTTTACAAGGTAAAAAAACAGATTTTTATGATGTGTTTGGCGATGGAGTAATTAAAATAATATTTACACCAGGACACACACCAGGGCACCAGTCTGTACTTGTAAATCTTCCCAAAACAGGACACATGTTATTCACAGGAGATGCATGTTACACAGGAGATCATTGGTGTGATAAGTGCTTACCTGGACTTGTAGCATCAGCATCTGATGCAGCAGACTCGGTAAAAAAGTTAAGAAAAGTTGCAAAAGATTATAATGCTAAAGTAGTTTGGGGCCACGACCCAGTTACATGGTTAGATTGGAAAAAGGCTCCAATGTTTTATTATGATTGAGTTAAAGATTAATTTGCTTCTTTTGGAATAGTTAGTTCCATAAAATCATTACTGTTGAATTCTGATAACCATTCATTGAGTTTTGCACAGTCATTAGACCAACTATCAGTAAATCTATATTTGGTATATTCAAGTGCTACAGCAATTGAAATTTGATCCATTGAAATATTTTTTTCAAAGTTATTCCAATTTTTTTCTAGCCAATTTATAGTCCTAAAAACTCTTATTTCTTGTTTTTTTACAAAGCTTTCACTTTGTTCATTCGAAGGTCTAATTAATTCCATTCTTCTCTCTAAAACAGCCTCCATTAGTCCATTAGCAACAGATATTATAGTCATGATTTGCCAATAAATTTTTTTATTATAAAGGGTTTTGCGATTAGAAATTTCATCAAAATAAAGACAGATATTATCACTATCAATTATCGTTTCCTTATTATCGATAACTAATGTTGGAATTTTCCTAAGAGGGTTAAATTTGTCTAGGAATTCTGAGTCATAAACTTTTATTACTTTTTCTTCAAATGGAATTTTATGAACTAAGGCGGTAATTTTTGTTTTTCTTCCAAATGGCGAATTAGGACCGTTGTAAAGAATTAATTTTTTCACTTGTTTATAATTTACACAAAAGAGAAAAAATATTTATTGTAATTATTGATTTTATCTCAGTTTTAATTTCATTAAAGTCAACAGTTTTAGGATTTTGATTTGATAAAGATATATCAAGCATAGTTCTTGACTCCTTTTTAGACATTCCTGTTTCTTTAGAAAGTTCAATTATTGTATCCAAATATTTTGTTAGAAATTTTTTTTCAAAATTCATAGATTTACTCAATTATTATTGCTACTGTTCCTGGTTCAACTGCCTCTTGATCATTATGTATGTTCACTTGAATAACTTTTCCGTCCACAGGTGAATTATGATGTACTTCTGTTTTCATAACTTCCATTATAAATAAAGCATCATCTTTTTTAACACTGTCTCCTTCTTTGACCAATACTTTCCAAATATTTCCTGGTACTGTTGTTTTAACTTCTGTTGTCATACTAAAAAAACCTAACTTTAATACTTTTCATACCTCTTTTTTCAATTATTTTTTCTCTTATTTTTTCGTTCTTCATCTCTTTATCAAAATCAATAATTTTAATTTTATCAATTTTTATTTTTGGTTTTTTTATTTCTTCGATATAATTTTGTGAAGATGATTGAATACTTTTTTCACTACACATAAGTGATTGATCTGTTCTCATCTCTTGAGCTTTTTCCAAAGATACTTCTTTAAATTTTAATTGGTCTCCTGGTTTTGCCTGACCAAGTTTCCAAAATGCTGCAGAGGGAACTGTATAAGGAACAATAAATCCTCCCATACTTGGTCCATCGTTAACCAATATTATTGGGGTTTGGCCCGCTATGTTAATCGCACCAATTGGATATCCTTGATCAATTATATTTGATGGCTCAGCTCCATGTTCTAGACCCTTGTTTAATGCTTTTTCAGCAAATGACCAGTTTGGTCCATCCAACCTGTATCCAGTTCTGTCACTTTTAGACTGCAATTTCCATTCAGAATTCAAAAACATCTTATGTCCATTATCATCTATCCAATCATCATTTGGACCTTTTACTACTTCGACTTCCCACTTTTTATCTTTTGAAAATTTTGGAATTGAATCTTTTTTAATTTTTCTTCCAACAATTGATTTAGATTGATTTAGTGGAATTTCCTGACCATCTTGAATAGCCTTACCTTCAACACCTCCTACGCCAGCTTTATGAAAAGTAGATCTTGATCCTAGCCATGGCTTAGTATTAATTCCTCCAGAAAAGGCTATATAGGATCTGGCGCCAATTGTTGCATAACTCATTTCTAAAGTTTGATCTTTTTTAACTTCTATGCTTTCCCATAGAGGAATAGTTTTTCCATCAATTTTTGGACTCATATCGGCCCCGGTAACAGCAATAACAGTATCTTTTTCAAATTTTAGGGTTGGACCCATAAATTGACATTCAAATGCAGGAGATCCGGGATCATTTTGCACTAAAACATTAGCTAATCTGAATGACCAACTATCCATAGGTCCCGAAGGTGGAAAACCTTGATTTAAAGTTCCAATTCTTCCAGGATAATCTTGAACTGAAGTCTCTAATCCTTTTTTTATTACTTTAATCATTTTTAAAATCTTTTACTTGCATCAATTGTTGATAACCATTGTTTGTAATTTTTTACTGAAAATTTTTGGTATTCGACAATATTATAATCATAAGAACCATCTTCAATTTTGTTGTATACATGATCAAATTCTTCGTAACTAGTAGGAACAAATTTAACCCTGTCTCCTGGCTGAAATAAACAAATATTATTTTCAAAAACAGGAAAGCTTTTATTAGTATCCCAAATCGGGACAGGAATAATTCCAAAAATTTGGTATCCTCCTGGTAACCTGTCTGGATAAATACAAGTTGAAGCTCCCCCCATACCAACAGTTCCTTTGGGTGTCCAGGTTCTTGGTGGATTATATTTTGGAACGGTTAGTTTACATCTTGGATCTAAAGCCATCATGAATGGTAATCCCGGCCAAAAGCCTATTGCAGCAACCCAATATTCTGTAGATGAGTGTACTCTTATAAATTGATCTGTACTTTCTAAGTTGTTCAATTCTGTAATAAGTTCAGGATCAGGTTTTTTCTTAGCAATTTTATTTGAATAGTCTTCAATACACTCTTGAGTCCATTTATCTAAGTAAACTGTAGGGAACGAAAAAATTCTACTATTAATTTCAATTTCATCTGTTGGGCCCAAAGATTCAATTAAAGAAAATAGTTCTTTTTTAAGATCGTTAAATTTAATCTCATCAGGCTCGTAATGAACAATCATAGATGCAAAACATGGAGATGTTTCGTACACACCCCGTATCTTATGATCTTTTATTGCTTTAGCCAAATTTTGAGCTGTAAAATTCAGCTCTAAATTCATTATATTTCCAAATTCAATTAACATATACTTATCACCTGCAGGTAAAAATTTTGGCTTATCATATATCTTTCCAGGAACATTTTTTATTTTAGTTTTAGGAATTTCTTTTATTTCATCTTTTGGAGAAACAATATTTTTAAATGCTTTTAAATCTTTTTCTGTATAATTTTGTCCATTAATTCTTTTTTTAGTATTAGAAATAATATTTTCAAAAGCTTGTACATCTTTATCGGTATAATTATTATTCTCATTTTTTTTAGTCTCATTACTTTCTTGCTTTTTAATTTCTTTTTTTTCTATTTTATCTTGTTTTTTTTCTTCATATTTTGTGAAGATAGATAAATTATTTTCAATAAATTTAGTATTGAATTTGGCTTCCTCAAACGATTTATTTTTTAAAACTTCAATCAAAAATGTTTTATTTGTTTTAATTCCATCTATTTCAAATGACTCAAGAAAATTCTTCATTTTTTTTATTGTTTCATATCTGTTTTCTCCTTTGGCAATAATTTTTGCTATCATTGGATCATAATAAAATGAAATTTCATCTCCCTCACCAACTCCAATGTCTATTCTTATGTCTTTAGTAACTTCTGGAAGTCTTAATTTTGAAATTTTTCCAGGAGAAGGTAAAAAATTTTTTTTTGGATCTTCAGCATAAAGCCTACATTCTAATGAATTTCCTTTTTTTATTATGTCGTTTTGTAAAACCCTCGTAGAATCTAAGTTTAATGCGTATTTTATTTGTAATTCAACAAGATCAACACCGGTTATTTCTTCAGTAACGGGGTGCTCTACTTGTATTCTTGTGTTCATTTCAAGAAAGTAAAATTTCTTTTGATCAATGTCGTATATAAATTCTATAGTTCCTGCTCCCTCATATTTTTGATCTGAAGCAAATTTTACAGACATCTCAGCCATTTTTTTAATTATTGATTGGTCTACTTTGGGAGCTGGACTTTCTTCAATTATCTTTTGAAATCTTCTTTGAATTGAACAATCTCTCTCATAAAAATGAACAGCTGATTTTTCGCCATATCCAAATACTTGAATTTCTATGTGTCTTGAGTTTCTAATAAATTTCTCTAAAAAAATATCACTATTTCCAAAAGCTTTTTTTGCAAGATTTTTTGTTTTATCTACTGCAGATTTTAATTCATTAAAATTATTAACAATTTGCATTCCTATTCCACCTCCACCTGCGCTAGCTTTAATTAAAATAGGGTAACCTATATTCGTACATTTTTTTTCTAAATCATTTGAATTTAAATCATCATTTTTTAAACCAGGACAAATAGGTAAATTACTTTTTATAGCAAGTTCTCTAGCTATATCTTTGTTACCCATTGAAGTTATACTATTTGGTTTCGGTCCTATCCAAATAAGTCCAGCATCAATAATATTTTGTGCAAATTCTGCATTTTCCGATAAAAAACCATATCCAGGATGAATAGCGTCAGCTTTAGTTTTCAGAGCTGCATTAATAATTTTTCTTGAAGATAAATAACTTTCCTGTGCTTTAGAATTTCCAATATGTACAGCTTCATCTGCTAATCTTACATGTTTACTTTTTTTATCTATATCCGAATAAACTGCAATTGAATGAATATTTAATTTTTTACAACTTTCAATTATTCTACAGGCAATTTCTCCTCTATTTGCAATAAGTATTTTTTTCATTTATTTTTTATTGCATTCTTTAATTTTGAGATAATTTCAACAGCGTTTGGTGTGTCTGAATGTACACAAATAATATCACAACCAACATCTATGTCAGTGCCAGATGTAGTTTTTACTTTCTTTTCTTTAATAGCTCTTAGAGTTCTTTCAGCAGCAAGATCACTATCATAAAGTGAATTTTTCCCTTTTGCTAAAACAAGTTTACCATTTTCGTCATAATCAAGATCAGCGTAAAATTCTGCAATAAAATTTAAACCTCTTTCATGTTTATAAACTTTCTCATGAGCTGTATGAGCCATTCCATATATGCCTACATTGAATGGAGCTACTGCATCCGCTATAGCTCTTGCTATTTCTTCATCTTTAGATGCCATAACATAAAGAGCTCCATGAGGTTTTATATGATTTAATGGCATCTCCATTTCATCTAAAAATGCTTTCAGGGCTCCAACTTGATACATAATATTATTTTTTAAATCTAATTTTGGCATTTTCATTTCTCTTCTCCCAAAACCCTGCAAGTCTGGAAATGATGGATGTGCGCCAACTTTTACATTATGTTTTTTTGCTAATTCCACAGTTTTTCTCATATGATTTGGGTCAGATGCATGAAAACCACAAGCAACGTTAGCTACATCAATTAAAGGCATTATTTCCTCATCGTTTCCTGCTCTATAAATTCCAAAACTTTCTCCCATATCACAATTTAATTTAGTCATAAATTCCCCTTTATATTTGGCTTCTAATGTGTGGTGACCTAGCATAAAGAGCCACCATTGGAATAATTAATAATCCCAGAATGAATTGTTGAGCTTCCCAACTTAAACCCCATCCGATTAGCACTGTCGTTATAATCTGTAATATTAATACTCCAATTACACTTAATCCATATCCTCCATAACCACCTAATAAAGATGTTCCTCCAATTACAACAGCTGCTAAAGTTGTAAATAAATATATATCTCCAGCTCCTATAAAACCTCCTCCACTCCAGCCAAGAAGAAGTATTCCAGTTAAAGAAGCAAAAAATCCACTTATTACATAAGCTCCAATCCAATAACCTCTTTCTGAAATTGATAATCTTGATGAGGATAATCGACTACCACCCAAAGCATATAAATGCCTTCCCCATTTTGTTAATCTTAAACCAACTATAATTAAAATACTTGCTACAATCCAAATAATAATTACAGGAGGTATTGGTAGCCCAATTGTTTTACCATTCATGGCTGCTAAGTTTATCATCCATTGTGGAACTACTCCAAAAACTGTTCCAGCTGAAAAAGTTCCCATAGCAACAAGTATTTGAACTCCACCTTTAACAAAAAATCCAACTCCTAAAGTTAAAATTAATGCTTGTCCTTGCAATCTAAAACTTAAAATTCCATTAACCAAACCTATTAATAATCCAAGTATTAATACAGCTAAACAAGCTAACCAAGGAGGAACGCCTTTAGATATTAAAGACATTAAAGCAACATTTGATGATCCAATTACAAAAGGTATTGATAAATCTAACCCACCCAATAAAGCTACAAAAGTTTGCCCTACAGTTGCCAAACCTAAGAAGGCAGCAAATACTAGCATTGATTTCATATTTAATAATGTCAAGAAACCAGGAATAGTTAATGAACCAATGATGAATAAGCCAATTAGTACAGATATTCCGGTAAATACACTTTTTGTACCTTTTATATATCGGCTTATTACGCCCATGAAGATTATAAATGCTAAGAAAATTAAAAATGAAACTAATGTTCTTCCTGAAAAGAAACCATCAGCTATAAATGATACAAATATAAAAATAAGAATTATACCCAGAAAAGCAATAGTCTTCCATTTATGTTCTCTAATATTTTTAAAAAAGAAATTTTCTTCATTTTCTTCTTCAATTTGTTTTTCTTCTTTAGGAAATTTAGTAAAAATATTTTGCTTTAGCTGTTCATCAATCCATCTTACAGAAAAATGGTACCAACCCCATAAAATTAATCCAGTTACTGCTATAGAATAAGTTACTATATTCATCCAATCGGCTCCATCGAACCAACCAAGTACAGCAGTTCCTATACCACATAGGATTGCAAAAAGTAGACCTAGACCTTTAAAGAATAAAAAAGCAGATCTTCTCATTTATTTTACCTCTTCCCATTGACTCAATTGTTTATCTCTAGCATTTTTCTCTCTGTAAATAGCCATGAACTGCCATACTAATGGAGTTATAGGTATACCAATAATAAATACTGCTAAAATTTTATAAAAGGAGTATCCAACAGAATAAAAAACTGCTGACCAAAGTGCTGCAGCGAATATAACAATGTACATATAGGGAGCAAATCTTCTGTAACTTGCTTTGTGGCCCATATTTAGAAATAAGAAATATTGAAGTAAAAATACAGCTAAAATACTAAAAGCTACTTGAGAATATCCTGAGGTGACAGTCTCATAAAAAAATCTTTTGGTACCTTCATATTTAATTTGGCTTAAATCTCCAATATTTAACTCGCTAATAATTCTGGGTTGATAAAGAGATGGATCATCAGGAATAAACGTATTTCCACCCACAAAATAAGTAGCAATTATCGCCAAAACACCAAACCCAAATATATAAACATTGGTCAAATTTTTAATTCTTGAATGAACAAATGGAGCAGTTATAACAAATAAAAGAAGTATCACTAATATTACCCCATATCCTTGAATACCAAAGAAACTACTTTCAGAACTTTCAATCAAATTATTATAAGAAACACCTTTTAATACAATTAAAGATAATGCAGCTAGAAAAAATAACATCGCTGTTGATTTAGTCCGCGGACTAAATTGAGGCAACATAGAAACGACAATAAGTGACGCTAACAAAACAACTCCAGCAAAATAAATTATACTATAAGTAGTTCCAGAAATAATAGATCCCTCAGAAATATTTGGAAAATAATTTATATTTTCTAAACTAAAATATTGAGGAGAAGATGTCTCAATACTGCTAATCTGATTAGATTGTAATGTTATTTGTTCGGTATCTTTCAATAAATCTTTTTCTTTGTCATCTGGATCAAAAATTAAGCCAGCAACTATTATGACAACCACTACCGCAAAAGTAATAGTTGAAGGACTCCTATGGACAGCTAAAAGATAAAGCAATAAAGCAACCCCAGCAATTCCTAATATTACGTAAAAAACTATAGTGCCAGGTGTTTCAGTTAATTGAACTACTCCATGTCCAGCAAGAGAACCACCTTTCGCTGTACCTGTGCCAGTCGTAGTTCCTTCTTCACCTTCTTCAACAATTATATTTCCTGTTGCGTCTACTTTTCTTACTTTTTGTCCTCTTCTGTCTTCATCTTTTTTATCTTTATCAACTGCTTGTTCAATAACTATTGGTTGGTCATATACTTGATGAATTACAACAAATAAACCTGCAAACGCCATAAGAATAAAAAAGACCATTACCGACAAACCTTTTGTTATTCTTGTTACATATGGAAGTATAAGACTAACTAATAGAGCAATAACTAAAACTGCACCATATGATAAGTCCGAAACAAAGCTTTGTAGTCTCTCAAATTTAAATGTAACTAAAATATAATTTATTAAATATAAATTTAATGCACCTAAAATTGCACCAAACGCTCCTCCTCGACCTCCAGCTAAACTTGCACCTCCTAATACGAGCGCGGTAATACCCAGCAAAGTATATTTGGTTCCTTGCAAAGGATCTCCAGAACCAACTAAAGCTGTAAAACAAATTGCAGATAAAGCAGCAAACAATCCAGCAATTAGATGAGCAACAATTCTAACTAAATTAATTTTTACACCACTTGTAAAAGCAGCACGTTCATCAGCACCCATTAATTTAAGATGACCCCAAAATGCAGTATGTGTAATAATATAAAATAATATTGTTGCTAATATCATCAGAAGGAATATTTCATTAAAAATAGTAAAACCCTCTCCCCAAGGAATAAGCCAATCTGGAGCAATTCCACCTGGTCTTGGTAAAATTACAATATTAATTCCTGCAAAAGCTAAGTAACCTGCTAGTGAAACAATAATCGGTGACACTCTTACAAAACAAACAATTATTGCATAAAAAAATTGCCAAATTAAACCCATTGCAAACGCGTAGATGAACCATCCAACAGGTGTCTGCAAGTACCCTGCTGCATATAGTTGAATACTACTAACGTTTATAAAACCCATAAAAGGACCTATGGATAAATCAACCCCACCTCTTCCAGCCATAGCAATAAATGTTAAAGCATAAGTGGTTAAAATTAACGGAGCAGTAAGCATTATTGCACTACCTATTCCAGATTGAGAAATAATGACTGGACTTCTAATCAGCGCAAAAATTAACAGAGAAAAAAAAATAAATATTGGCACCATAAGATACTTGTTTGATGAAGTATCTACACTGGATCTATATGTCTTTTTTAATTTTTCTACTGCTTCCATTTTATTTAATCAAAATAAACTATCTTTATTTTTTCGATTCCTAATTTATTTTTAATTTTTTTTTCATCTTCTTTTAACTTACCGTAATCAATAACTTTAACTTTTTTATTTTTATCTTTTGTTGTTTTTTCTTCTTTGTTATTTGTTTCAATAATTTTATTAAACTCACCATAGTCATTAGATGAATAAATCATCTCTGAATTCATACTTTCATTTTTATCTTTAATATCAAACTTATATTCAGGAAAATTATTTAGCTGCTCAAATTTTTGAGAGTCTGATGAATTGTAATAATTAATGTCTTTTTTAATATCTGTTTCATTTAATAAAGATATGTTTTTTTCTGTTTTAATAATACTATTAAAGTAATTTTTATCTGAATTAGAGTACTTAATGTTTTGATTTTTATATTGGGTTTTATTTTTAAAATTAGAATTATATTTTTTAAAATTATCTAACTTTTCAAAATTAACTTGATCTTCACTATTATAATAGTTATTTTTATTATCTTTTTTCATTAAAATGTTTTAATTTTTATTTTAGTTTTATTTTTATTTTCCTTCTCAAAATCTACTATTTTAACAATTTTCTTTTGTTCTATTTTTTCATTTGTAATTTGTTTATTTTGAATAGTATTTGATTTTAAATCTGATTTACTTGATAAAAAAGTTTCACTGATCCCAGCTGTTTGTCCAAACATTCCTTCCAATAAAGTATCCGCGTTAATTTTTTCATTTTCAAAAATGTCAAATACTGTTCCGTTTCTAAAAACCATTACTTTAGGACATAGCCCAATAAATTCCTCAAGTTCGCTTGATAAAAATATTACAGTATTTCCTTCTTCAACATAATTTCTTAAGTGAACATAAAGATCTCTTTTTGTACTTACATCTATTCCTCTTGCAGGATCATTTAAAATTAAAACTTTTGGGTGTTGAGCAAACGATCTCGCGATCATTACTTTTTGTTGATTTCCTCCACTTAGTGAACCAATAAGATTATCTCTTGGACCAGTCTTTATACTTAATCTATCAACTTCCCATTCAAAAATTCCATTTAATTCCAGCCAATCAATGAATCCCAAAAAACCTGCCCTGCTGGTTTTTTTATAAAGAGGAACAACAAGATTTTCATAAATACTTAAGTTTGGAAGAATACCTTCTTTTTTTCTGTCACCAGAAACGAAAGAAATACCATTTTTTTTTGCGTTTTCTAATGAACTGTATTTTATAAAATTTTCATTAGTATCTAAAATTTCAGTTGTGCCACCATGGGCTTCCTGTACACCTGCTAAGATTTTTACAAAGTCATCTTGCCCATTACCATCCAAACCAGTTACTCCTACAATTTCTCCTCTTTTAACTTCAAAATTGACAGGTTTACTTTCCGGCCATACAACTAAGTTCTCAGCTCTCATTACTACTTTGTCAGTTTTTGTTTGAACTGCTACAGATTTGGATTTTTCACCTGTTTCTGCTCTTCCTGTCATTAGACCAATTAAATTTTTTTCATTAAGATCTTTTTTTTCAAGAACACCAACATCTTTTCCATCTCTCATAACAGTTGCTTTATCACTAATTCTAACCAATTCTGCAATTCTGTGGGTAACAATAAAAACAGCAACTCCATTGTCGCGCAACTCTCTCATTTTTTTGAATAATCTTTCAGTTGAGTCAAAATCAAGAGCAGCTGAAGACTCATCTAAAATTAATAGTTTGGTATTTTCTCTTAAAAAAGCTCTAGCAATTGTAATCCAAGCTTTTATGGGTAGAGATAAATTAAAAGCTTGTGTATATGGATCAACATACTCTCCGACAAGATCTTCCATAATCTCTTGTGCTTTTATTACTTTTTCCCTTTGAGTTAAATTTTTGTACCAGAAATCATCAGAGCCAACAAAAAGATTATCTACTACTGAAGCTTCTTCAGCAATCATTACTTCTTGGAAAACTGTTGCAATTCCCATATTTCTTGCCATGACAGGTGAGGTAGGAGTGTGGCCTAGAACTGAAACTTTTCCTTTGTCTATAGGTAATACGCCAGACATAACTTTCGCTAATGTACTTTTTCCACATCCATTTCCACCAACAATCGCATGTATCTCACCAAAATTTGCACTAAAATTTACTCCGTTTAAGGCTTTTGTTACTCCAAAATATTTATGAACATCTTGAACGTAAATATCACCTTGTACGGTATTTGAATTTTTAGACAGCGCCTCTTTTTTTGAGGCGCTGTTTAAATTGTTTTTTTCTGCACTCATACTTTTTTTTCAAAAAAGTATTAGTGTGAACTTATATCGTATTTTTCTG
>LULH01000276.1_pt1 | contig 18330 bp, 12 predicted proteins | sample 728201 | NCBI WGS metagenome assembly LULH01 (sample SAMN03860294, study PRJNA289734) | marine metagenome | biome: seawater column; feature: ocean; material: water; isolation source: Red Sea water column Station 169 - depth 100m | place: Saudi Arabia: Red Sea | collected 2011-10-15 | depth 100 m
CAAGTGATGATTATAATATTGTTGAAACAGCTGGTATTACTTCCGTAAGTTTCACAGGTGTTGGAGTAACAAATAATTATGATGTAAATCTATCATCAGTTCCTAGAGGTGGTGTAATTGTTTCAGTTGGTGAGACTACAAACTTTGGTTATCAACCTTTAGTCGCTGCTGGTGGAACTGCGATTGTATCTGCTGCTGGAACTGTTGAATCTGTATCTATTGGAAACAGTGGATCTGGTTATCGTGTTGGACTTCAAACAAATATTTTAGTTAAGGCTGTCACAAGTTCTGGTATTGTCACAATTGGAAAGGCAAATGTAAGTGCTGGATTAGTTACATCTGTAACTATTACAAATGGTGGTGGATCTGGATTTAGTTCTGCAACACCTCCAGATCTTGAATTTGAGAAACCACTTAATTATGAAAATATGAGATTGGTTGGTAGTTCTACTGGTATTGGTGCATCTGTATCAGTTCGTGTTGGTTCTGCGTCAAGTATAATTAGTTTCCAAATTACAAACTTTGGATATAATTATAAAATTGATGATGTTCTTAAAATTGAAGAGGGTGGTCAGGCTGGTATTTTAACAGATGCTAATAAAGTAGTTAAAGATTTCCAACTAACTGTTCTTGATACATTTAATGATAGTTTTGCTGGATTCACATTTGGTGAATTAGAAAAATTAAATACATTTGAAGATTTATTTGATGGTGTTAGAAAGAATTTCCCATTAACAAAAACAATTGGTGCAAGTGCAACACCGATTACACTAAGATCTGCAAAAGGATCTCCAATTCGTGTTGAAGATAACTGTTTAGTATTCTTAAATGATATCTTACAAGTTCCTCGTGAAAGTTATGTATTTAATGGTGGATCTCAAATCACATTCTCAGAAGCACCAAAATCTGATGACAGATTAAGAATTTATTATTATCGTGGATCTGATCACGACGTTGTTGATGTTGATATTTTGGAAACAGTTAAAACTGGTGATAGATTAACAATCAATAAGTATCCTGATATTGGTTTAGATGATGTATTCCAACAAGAATCAAGAACAGTTACAGGTATTACAACATCAGATACCGTAACTACAAATACTTACATTGATTCTGGAATTACAACCGTTAGAACACTTCAAAGACCTGTTACTTGGAAGAAACAAATACAAGATGTTGTTGTAAATAATATTGGAATTGGTAAGGATCGTGTTGAGTTAGAGCCTGGCATTCGACCAACTGCATATCTAATTAAGAGTGTATCAGCTGGATCAACTGAGGTATTTGTAGACTCAGCAGTGCCATTATTCAATCAGGTTGATGACATTGGTGAAGTTAAACAAGGTGTTTTAATTCTTGATCGTACATCCAAAACTGGTGTTGCTGCAACGGCAATAGTTTCTGTAACTGGTGGTATATCAACAGTTTCTATATCAGATGGTGGATCAGGATATACAGTTGCACCTCATGTGTCAATTGGAATTACAGCTGGTATAGGAACAGTTCATGCTGGAATTGGAACCACAACAACAAACGCAACTGCGGTTGCAACTGTATCTGGTGTGGGAACAATATCTGCAATCACGATTACAAATGCTGGTGCTGGATATACAAATACGAATCCACCATTGGTACTGGTTGAACCAGAAAAAGTAACTCAAGATAAATTATCTAGTTTCTGCTGTAACTGTGAGTGGTATTCAATCTGGATATTACTTTACTGTATTTGGTAGTAATGTTGGAAGTGGTTTAACTTCTTATGAGAATGCTGTTGGAACCTCTATAGTAGGAATCGGTACATCCTTTATAGATAATATATACAAGGTGCATAGTGCCAAAAATATAACTGGTGATGCTGCTGGTGTTGGAACTTTACCACATTTCCAAACTCTAAGAAGAGTAACTGTAAGTGTCAATTCAATTGATGACCTACCAGCTGGAAATGCTGCTGGTATTACAACTGGGTTATTTGGTAATTATTCTTGGGGTCGTTTACACGACTTTGTTAAGGATAACACTAGTGCCTTCACTGTCATTAATAATGATGGTATCACAGGAATCAAAACTGGCCCTGTGATTATTAGAACAAGGGATTTAAAAGAGTCCTTTACTTAATATAAATAAAAACAAAAAGTCTTTGATAAAATGTCAGCAATTATAACTGATCAACTGCGTATATTAAACTCTGAAAATTTTGTAGCAGGGATAGCTTCAACTACGAACAGTTATTATGCGTGGATTGGTCTCCCTAACCCCAATGATCGCCTTGAAGAAGTTAAACTCAGATGATATTGCAAGAGTCATTAGAAAAATAACTTGGTCGTCAGGTACAACATATGAAATGTATCGAGATGATTACTCTCGATCAAATTTGTCACCACAAACTAGTTCAACTAATTTGTATGACACAAATTACTATGTAATGAATCAAAACTTCCGTGTTTATGTTTGTCTACAGAATGGAACAAACCCAGAGAACACATCTGGAAGACCATCTCTTGACGAACCACTATTCACAGATTTAGAACCAAGATCTGCTGGTGCTTCTGGAGACGGATACATTTGGAAGTATCTTTTTACGATTGATCCAAATAGTATCATCAAATTTGATTCAACGAGTTTCATACCTCTACCACAAAATTGGTCAACTAATAATGACGTAGCTGCGGTTAGAAACAATGCTTCGACTAGTGGACAGTTAAAGATTGTAACAATCACGAATCGTGGTGTTGGTTATGGAACTGCTGCAACTTATAATAATGTTCCAATCAAAGGTGATGGAAGTGGTGGTAGATGTTCCGTAGTTGTAAACGCTGCTGGTAAAATTGATTCAGTTGAAGTTACTAATGGCGGATCTGACTATACCTTTGGTTCTGTTGGATTGAGTGATGTTGGATTAACAAACCCATCAGGTTCTACTGACGCAAACTTTAACGTAATTATTCCACCTCAAGATGGACATGGATCTGACATTTATCGTGAATTGGGTGCAAATCGTGTTTTAATATATTCACGTTTGGAAAATGATGAGTCAAACCCCGACTTTATTACAGGAAACCAATTCTCTCGTGTTGGTCTTTGTAGAGATCCTCTTGCATTTGGATCAGATAATAAACTCACTCTTTCAAAAGCAAGTGCTGTTTATGCATTGAAACTTACTGGTGCTGGATCAACAACCACAACATTCACCGCTGACTCTGAAGTAACTCAAGAGATTGGTATTGGATCAACTGCTGTTGGTCGTGTAATTAATTGGAACGCTACAACTGGTGTTCTTAAGTATTGGCAAGATCGCAGACTTGCAATATCTACAGACGGAACTGCACCCACATATGGATATGAATTATTCAGATTTAATGCTGACCCTGCAACTGGTGCTGGAACAACTGTGTTTGGTGGAACGAGTAATCTAAATATAGATACTAATTTTGGAACTTCTCTATCGCCTGGTCTCTCTACCTCAATAAATAGTAGGACTTACAACTTAGGAATGAGTTTTGTGAAAGGTGTTGCTAACCCAGAAGTTGAAAAATATAGCGGTGATATCATTTACGTTGATAACAGAGCTGCTGTTACTCGCAGTTCACAACAGAAAGAAGACATCAAGATCGTACTGGAATTTTAAAGAATCATGCCACAGGAAACCAATCTAAACGTATCGCCATACTTTGACGATTTTGATAAGAATAAAAATTTTTACAGAGTTCTCTTCAAGCCAGGATCTCCAGTTCAGGCAAGAGAATTAAGTACTTTACAATCGATTTTACAAAATCAGATTGAACAATTTGGTACTCACTTTTTTAAAGAGGGTTCAAAGGTAATTCCAGGCAACTTAACTTATGATAATAATTTTACATGTGTTCAAGTTGAAGATGCGTTTCTAGGTATTCCAGTATCATTATATACAAATCAGTTGATAGGATTAAGAATAACTGGTGCAAGATCAGGAGTAACAGCGACAATTAAAAAAATATTATCAAAAGAAGATTCTGATAGAGGTAATTTAACACTTTATATTAAATATGAAAAATCTGGTGAGGATTTTGTTACTGAGAAATTTGATGATGGAGAAAGTTTATCCGCAAATAAAGATATAGTTTACGGTGCAAGTGTCATATCCGCAAATGAACCATTTGCAAATACCTTAGCATTTGGTGCAACTGCAACTGGATCTGCAATGTCAATTGGTGAAGGTGTATATTTTATTCGTGGAACATTTGCTCAAGTTCAAAGTGAAACTTTAGTATTAGAACAATATAATCAAACACCATCATATCGTATTGGATTCGATATTCAAGAAGAATTTATCAGTGCTGATGAAGATCCATCATTGAATGATAATGCATCAGGATTTACAAACTTTGCTGCTCCTGGCGCTGACCGTCTTCAAATCAATATCAGTTTGATGAAGAAGAATCTTGATGATACAAATGATCAAAACTTCATTGAAATCGCTCGTGTTCAGGCTGGTGAATTACAAACTTTTGTTAGAGAAACTCAGTATAATCTTCTTAATGATAGATTAGCTAAAAGAACTTATGATGAGTCTGGAGATTATTATGTAAAACCTTTTGAAGTTTTTGCAAAGGAATCATTAAATGATTCAATTGGAAGTAAAGGAATTTATACATCAGAACAAAAAACAAATCAGGGTAATGTACCATCAAAAGATTTAATGGTGATGCAGATATCGCCAGGAAAAGCGTATGTAAAAGGATATTCGATTGAAAAAATAGCAACAGGATTTATTGATGTTCCAAAACCAAGAACAACTCAAAATGTTGATCAAGAAGCAGTAAGTTATACAACTGGTGATCCATTATTTGTTAATAATGTTTTTGGTTCTCCAAGTTTAGGAATAGGAACAACCGCAACCGTATCTTTACTTGACAGAAGAAGAGGTGGTGGTGGATCTGAAATAGGTCTCGCAAGATTGTATGACTTTAAGGCTCAATCTGCAAGTTTTGTAAATGAAACAACACAGTATGAAACTCGTTTGTTTGATATAAAAACATTTACAGATATTAAAGTTGCAACTGCGATTACTTCACTTACTGCATCTGATCATATACAGGGTGCAAGAAGTGGTGCAACAGGATTTGTAAGAGCAACTGGATCTAATGTTACAGACTTTAGTTTGATTGATGTGAGTGGTAAATTTGTTAAAGATGAATCAATATTAATTAACGGAGTTCAAGATGGTAGAGTTATAACTAAGGTTGATTCTTTTGGATTTAATGATGTTAAATCAGTAAAGAGTGCTGTCGGTGTATCAACATTTGAAGCTGATATATTATTAGATAGTGGATCTAAACTTACGAACGTGATATCTGGAAATCTAAGATTAAGTAATACTTCTGGAAATGCTGGAATTATTACATCGTCTGGACAAAACTTCTCTGGAATTATCACCGCAAATAATATTATAAGTTATAGTGTGCCTGGTGAAACAGTTCCAAGATTTAATAGAATTACTGGTGTATCCACCGATGGATCTCAAATAAATGTTGCTGGAATTTCATCAGTCACTGGTGTTTGTGGCGGTGGAGTTTTAGATGGATTAATAGCAGGTTCACTTGATGTAAACGATCTTTTACTTCGTAAAGCTAGTTTTGATCTAGATCAGAACAGTCTTTTAACTCCTGTTAGACATAATAATATCGAAAGTTTAGATGTAACTACCACTACAGTTCAACTTAGAAAACAGTTTAGTGATATTACAGTTGCTGGAAATCAGTTTACATCGCCCACAGCTGGTGCAGATTTATTCTTCCAACCTTTCGACGAAGAGAGGTACTTCATATCATATGACGATGGATCTATTGAACCACTAAAAGAAAGTCAGGTAGAGATTTCTGCTGATAAGAAAACTGTAACATTCGTTGCGTTAAGTAAAGCGACTGGAAAGGCAAATTTATTTGCAACTGTATTAAAGAGTAAAGTCAAGAATAAACTTAAAAAATTAAATGAATCTAACGTAATCAATATTAGTCGTTCAACTTTAGCGTCATCTGGTATTGGAACCAATACTTTAAACGATGGTTTAACATTTAATAGAGTGTTTGGAACTAGAGTTCAAGATCGCAAGATTTCATTAAATGTTCCTGATGCGGTTCAGTTATTGGCTGTATTTGAGTCAAATGATTCTGGTGATGCTGATTTACCATCATTAACTCTAACTGCATATTCTGGGCCAAGTGGAAATAATTCAGATTTAATAGTTGGAGAAAAGATAACAGGACGTGACAGTAATGCAGTCGCAGTTGTTGTAGAAAAACCAAATGTTACAACACTTGGAATAGTTTTATTAAATCAAAATGAATTTAATATTGGTGAAGTTGTTAAAGCTGAGAGATCTGGTGTCACTTCATTACTCACAGCTACAACTTCTGGTGATCGTAATATTACAAATCAATATCTTTTAAACACAAACCATAAACCAACATACTCTGATTTTTCATTCCTAGAGAGAAAGAGACAATTTGAAGCTCCAACGAATAGATTAAAAATTGTATTCAAAAACTTCTTTATCACATCAGATGACACAGGAGATTTCTTCACTGCATCTAGTTATCCATCAGGATCTGAATCATTAATTCCAGTAGATCGTAATTATGGACAATCAGTAAATGATTTAATTGATATCAGACCAAGAGTCGCTGAATATAATACAGGATCAACCTTATCACCATTTGATTTCGCATCTAGAAATTTTGCATCTCAAGGTAATAATGTCCCAGATCCTCTGGTTCCAGATGAAACTTTAGTTGTAACTTACGATTACTATCAAGGAAGAAAAGATAGGTTATTCTTAGACAAAACTGGTAACTTTGTGTATCTTCAAGGTGTGCCATCAGATGATCCGAAAGAACCACAATCGATTGGTGATGCGATAGAGATTGCAAAAATATCAATGCCTCCATTTGTTGATAATGTAAATCAAATTAAAATGATTCGCACGAAACATAAACGTTTCACAATGGCAGATATTGGAAGACTTGAAAAGAGACTTGATAACGTTGAATATTATACTCGTTTATCTCTTCTTGAAAGTGACACTGCAAACTTAACAATCACTGATGCAAATGGATTAAACAGATTTAAATCAGGATTTTTTGTAGATAATTTCAAAAAACACGATGCTCATCAAATTTCACATCCAGATTTTTCTGCGAGTATTGATGCAAAAAATGGATATCTAAGACCTGGCCATTATACAACTTGTCTTGACTTAGTTGTAGGTTCAAGATCATTCATTGGTATTGGAACAACTGCAAATCCAACTTTAGATCTAAATCATATTACTGATGTTGATGGGGAAAATATTAAAAAGTCAGGAAGACTTCTAACCTTAGATTACACTGAGATAGACATGTTGAAACAGGTTTATGCTTCAAGAGTTGAGAATGTAAACCCATACTTAATCGTTTATTACTCTGGTGATATGGAAATTTCCCCAGACTCTGATATCTGGATGGATACAAAGAGAGTGGATGCGAATGTCACTGTAGACACTGCAATGTATGATAATACAGTTGCAATGTTAGGTATTGATGAACAGACTGGATTTAGTGAGATGAATTGGGGTGCGTGGGAAACAAACTGGACATCTGAGGCGGTTGAAAGCACTTGGACAGAGACAACAGAGAGAGAATTAGGAACTGTTGATCCAAAAGATTTACCACCAGGCGTAAAGTTAAATCTTCAGCATATTGCTAACTATGGAATTGCTGGTAAGATTACTGACGCTGTTTTAAGAACTTCACAAACTTATCAGGATACTGTAACATCAACTCAACAATCAAGAGAGGGTATTCAATATCAAGTTACTCCAAAAATTAATGAACAGTCTCTTGGTGATAGAACTTTAAGTCGTGATATTATTCCTTATATGAGAAAGAGGAATATTCAAATCACAGCTCATCGCATGAAGCCTAGAACTAAGTTCTATGCTTACTTTGATAATGTTGATGTAACTAAATTTGTAACACCAAAACTACTTGAAATTAATATGACAAGTGGTGTATTCCAAACTGGAGAGACAGTAAGTGCAAAGGGAATTCCTGAGGCATTTACATTTAGATTAGCAGCACCAAATCACAAAGAAGGCCCATACAATGCACCAACAAAAGTTATAACATTAAACCCATATGATAATGCAGCTGGCATATCAACCGTTTATTCAACGTCATCTACAATTTTGAATGTAGATACATTCAGTCTTGCAACTCAAGTTCAAGGAACGTTCGTTGGATATGTATCACCATATATGAAACTTGTTGGTCAAACAAGTGGTGCAGAAGCACAAGTAACAAGTAATGTAAGATTAATTTCAGATACTTTAGGGTTCCTTAAAGGATGTTTTGAAATACCAGATCCTAATAATGATTCATTTCCAAGATTTGAAACTGGTACAAAAACTCTTCGTTTAACCACAAGTCCAACAAACTCCACAGTTGCTGGAACTGTTACTGGATCTGCTGAAGCAAACTTCAAGTCATTGGGTGAATTAGACACTGTTCAAGAACAGGTGTTAAGTATTAAAACTCCTCATATTGAAAGATTATCAACAGAAGAACAAAGAGTTCTAAATGACAGAATAACTAAAAAAGTTGACGGCCCTGCTGGTCAAGTACAAGAGATCACAGGTATTCAGTATTATGATCCACTTGCACAAACTTTCCGTGTTGATGAAACAACTGGTATCTTTATCACATCTGTTGATGTATTCATGCAAACTAAAGATGAGGAGTTACCTTTAACTTTACAGGTTAGAACAGTTGAAACTGGTTTACCAACATCTAAGATTCTACCATTTAGTGTTGTTGTTTTAGATCCAAGTGAGGTTAATGTATCAGAGGATGCATCAATCCCAACTACATTTACCTTTGAATCACCAATATATCTAACTGGTGAACAAGAATATGCTTTAGTTCTTGTAACTCCAGCAGAAAACTATAACTGTTGGATATCAAGAATGGGAGAAGTTGATATATCAACTGCAAATTTACCAGATGAACAACAAGTTTTAATTAGTCAACAACCATACTTAGGATCACTATTCAAGTCACAGAATGGTACAACATGGGATCCTAGTCAGTATGAGGATATGAAGTTTACTATCAGAAGAGCTGTGTTTAATACAGAACCATCTGTAGGTAGATTTTTCAACTCAGAGTTATCAGTTGGTAATGATCAAATTCCATTGTTAGTAAATAATCCAATCACCACTTTATCTAAAAAAGCGATTGTTGGATTAGGATCAGCGTTATCAACAACCCCTGCTGCTGGATTAGTGCCTGGCGTTAAAATTAGTCAGTTTGATAATCTAAATGCATCTGCAACTTTAATTAACACTGCTGGTATTGCAACAATTAATGGTGCAAATGATATTACTGTTGTAAATCCTGGCGCTGGATACACTCCCGCTAGTGGTCATTTTTTATATACTGATATACCAATGGTCACTGAAACTGGAGAGGGAAGTGGAGCAGTTGGTAATGTTCGTGTTGAAAATGGACAGATTGGAGTTGTCACATTCACAAACGGTGGAAACAATTATGCGGTTGGTGACACTTTAGGAATTGGAACATTAGGTCTTGGAAACGGAAGTGGTGCTGTGATATCTGTTGGATTAATCACTGCAACTAAGAGTGTTATAATCGATAATATTCAAGGTTCATTCGTGACAGGAGTCGGAACACTTGGATATAATAATGGATCAACTGTCATTGGAATAGATGGAAAAACAGTTGGTAGTGGATCTACGATTGCAAGTTTTGATGTAAATTCAACAAATGATGGATTACATTTCAAAGTTAATCATCGTGCTCATGGATTACATGCATTTAATAACTTAGTCAAGATATCTGGAGTTGATCCAGACGTTCCCTCAACTAAATTAACTGCTGATTATGATAATGATGCGACATCAGATATATCTGTTGTTAATTCATCTAACTTTGCAACATTTGAAGGAGTAGGTGTCGGAACCACCAATTATGGTTATGCAAGAGTAGGCAGTGAAATTATATCTTATACTGGTGTTGCAAATGGTTCTATCACTGGTGTTACAACTAGAGGTATTGATAACACAATTAAATCTAGTCATTCATCTGGTGAATTAATTACAAAATATGAGCTCTCTGGAGTTTCTCTCAGAAGAATTAATAAAACTCATGATATGAATAGTCCAACTGCGACTGTTCCAAATGATAAAGATTTAGATTTCTATCATATTAAAGTTGATATGAATAGTGACGGAACGGACAGAAGTGGTGGAACTTTACCTGACAGATTCTTCTCATCAACAAAACGTGGGGGTGGAAGATTTAGTTCTACACAAAATATACAGTTTGAGACTATCACACCAAACGTAACTACAATGACACCGCCAGGAACATCAGTTGGTGGTCGTATAAGAACCATCTCTGCAACAAGTATTGATGGTGCAGAAGAATCATTCTCAGATCAAGGATTTGAGTCTGTTGCTCTTAATGCTCAGAATCACTTCGAGACTCCTAGAATGGTTGCATCAAAAGTAAATGAGGATCGTCAGTTATCTGATTTACCAGGCAATAAGTCGTTGACATTTGAAATATTAATGACTAGTGATAATCCAAATGTTTCTCCAGTTATTGATTTAGATCGTGTTAGCACTGTTCTAACTACAAACCGAGTTAACAGTCCTGTATCAAACTTTGCAACCGATAGTCGTGTAAATGAAACTGGACAAGATCCTTGTTCATCAACATATGTTTCTAATTTAATTCAGTTAGATAATCCAGCGACTGACCTTACAGTTGAGTTTGCTGCATATCGAAGATCTGGTGCTGATATTCGTGTATTCTTTAAGACAATCGCAGAGGGATCAAGTGAAAATAGTATGGATGTTGATTTTGAGTTATTCCCAGGCTTTGATAATATCGATCAAAATGGTAAAGTCATCAACATCTCAAATAATAGTGGAAGACCTGATGATGAAATAACTCCTTCAGTCGGTACTGAATTTAAGGATTATAGTTTCAGTTCAAGGGAATTACCACCATTCACTAAGTTCCAAATTAAGATTGACATGGTTGGAACTGATCAAGCAAAACCACCACTTATTAAAGAACTTAGAGCCATCGCAGTTGCATAATGAAAAATTACACTCCAGTTGAGGGAAATTCTGCACTCTATCGAGATACAGAATCCACAGCGATCATCAATAGAGATAAAAAAGCATATCTTGCGTATATGAGGCGTAAGAAGGATGCTGAAAGTAAAAATATAGAATTAGATCAGATGAAAGAGGATCTTGATAATGTTAAAGGTGAGTTAGGAGAAATTAAGGATCTTTTATCTACTCTTGTACAAAAACTAAATAATTAGAAAAATGGCACAACAGATAATCACTTTTGACCCAGACGTGGGTGTTCCAATGGGTGTGAATCTAACCATGTTCTCTGGTGCTGATTTTAACACTACTTTCACGATTAGAACTTCTGCTGGTTCAAGTATAGATTTTTCTAACTATACTGGAAGAAGCAACATGAAGAAATCTGCGATTGGAACTGCGAACACTTTTGGTGTATCACTTGGAGACACAGATGGAAAAATAACTCTATCTATGGGTTCAACTGTAACCAGAAGTTTAGCTGAAGGCAGATATCTATACGATATCAATGTAAGTTCTGGTTCTACTTTCTTTAAAGTTATAGAAGGTAATGTGTTAGTCAGAACAGGTATTTCAACTTAGAGGTGAAGAATGGCTCAACCAAGTTCTAGAGATGGTTTAATAGATTACGCAAAGAGACAGCTTGGTTTTCCTGTCTTAGAAATTAACGTTGCAGATGAGCAGTTCTCAGATCTGTTAGATGATGCTATTCAAGTATATCAAGAAAGACATTACGATGGTATTGTTAGAATGTACTTGAAGTATAAAATTACACAAGAGGATATTGATAGAGGTCGTGCAAGAGGTGGAGAGAAAAATGCTGGAATTACAACAACTACTGGAACATCTACAGTAGGTTTATCAACTACTTTTAGTTTTGAAGAGAATCAAAACTATCTACAGATGCCTGCGTCTGTGATTGGAGTTAATCAAATATTTAAAGTTAGATCAGATACAGTTTATGATGGTTTATTTAATATTAAGTATCAGTTATTTTTAAATGACTTATATCAGTTTGGATCAATTGATCTTTTACAGTATTCAATGGTTCAAACTTATCTTGAGGATATTACTTTCTTATTGAATCCAGACATGAAGTTTAGATTTAATATTCGTCAAGATCGTTTATATATTGATACCGATTTCCAGACTTTAAGTGTGGATGATCACTTCGTAATTGATTGTTTTAGAATTTTAGATCCAAATGATTTCACTCAGGTTTATAACGATCAGTTCTTGAAGAGATACTTTACTGCACTATGTAAGAAACAGTGGGGACAGAATTTAATCAAATTCCAAGGAGTTCAATTGCCTGGCGGTATTCAATTGAATGGTCGTCAAATATATGATGATGGTGTAAAAGAACTCGATGAGATTAGAGCTAAGATGTCAAGTGATTATGAGATGCCACCACTTGATATGATTGGATAATGTTAAATCCGTTTTTTCTACAGGGTTCTCAAGGAGAACAAGGTTTAGTACAAGACTTAATTAATGAACAATTAAGGATGTATGGCCTTGAGTGTCATTATATTCCTCGTAAATTGATGACATCAAGAACGATTATGAAAGAGGTAACTGAGTCTCGATTTGATCAGGCCTTTCCTCTTGAAGCATACTTGATGAATGTCGATGGTTATGCTGGACAGGGAGATATATTATCAAAATTTGGTGTTAGAGTTACAACTGAAGCGACATTTGTAATTTCAAGAGAAAGATTTGAAGAGTCCGTTGCACCATTTTTGGAACAACAGGAAGATGATTATGATGTATCAAACAGACCAAGAGAGGGTGATTTATTATTTTCACCTTTAGGAAAGAAATTATTTGAAATCAAATACGTTGAATTTGAAAAACCAAACTATCAATTAAGAAAGAATTACACATATCAACTTACATGTGAGGTCTTTGAATATGAGGATGAGGTTATTGATACAAATGTCAATCTTATTGATGAGGTTGTTCAAACAGATGGTTATATTGCAAGATTAGTTTTATCAGGTGTAGGTGCTACTGCGACTGCAAATACAACTTTAGCATTTGGTGCTGTACAACAGATATTCTTACAAAATGATGGTTATGGATATCTCGCTGCACCAACTGTTTCAATCAGCACATCACCTGGCGTAGATGCAACTGCTGTTGCAATCATGACATCTCGTTCTGGTATCGGAACTGCTAAATCTATCGATAAAATTCTTTTAATCAATCCTGGCAGTGGATACATCGGAATACCCACTGTAACCGTGCCAGGCACTGGTATAGCGACTGCTGGCATCACTACTCTAGGTTCGGTAGGTATTGTTACAATTACCTCTGGCGGTTCTGGTTACACTACTACACCAAATGTTGCGATTTCTACCGCACCATCAGGAGGAACTGATGCAACTGCTGAGGCAGTCATGGTTGGTGGAACGATTAGTGCTATAAGAATTAGTAATGCTGGTAGTGGATATACCTCTGCACCAACAATTACAATTGGTGCTGCAACATCCATAGGAGATGGTGATTATATCTTTAATGAGACTGTACAAGTATCATCAGATTCCTCAGAGACTGCAAGAGTTAAAGTATGGGATTCTTCATCTAGAACTTTAGATGTAAGTATTTTGACCAAAATGCAATTCCAAGTTGGAGAGAAAATTAAAGGACTCGAATCTGGTGCAGAGTATGTAATCTTATCTGTGGATTATGATACTCCAAATGATTATCCAAATGATCAATATAAACAAAATCAGTATAATGATAATGCTGACTTTGAAACGGAAGCTGATGCGATTTTAGACTTCTCAGAAGGCAATCCGTTTGGAACATTCTAAATAGTTAGAAAGCTTTGATATGTTAGGTACTTATTTCTATCATGAAATATTAAGAAAGACAGTTATCGGTTTCGGTACTCTCTTTAATAATATTAACATTCGACACAAGGATGCGAGTGGAACAAATTTTAGTGTCATGAAAGTGCCATTGGCTTATGGGCCAATGCAGAAATTCTTGGCAAGAATTCAACAACAACCAGAATTAGAAAGAGAGATTGCAATAACTCTTCCTAGATTATCTTTTGAGATGCAAGGAATACAATACGATCCAACTCGTAAGACTGGAATCGCACAAACTTTTCTTGCAAAAGGTGGAACAACTGCGAAGAAAGTTTATATGCCTGTTCCATATAATGTCTCATTTGAACTTAGTATTATGGCTAAGTTAAGTGATGATGCACTACAAATATTAGAACAAATTGTACCTTACTTTCAACCATCATTCAATATTACAATCAATCTAATTGATTCCATAGGCGAGAAAAAAGATATTCCAATTGTTCTAGAAAGTATTAATTATAGTGATCAATACGAAGGCAGTTTTGAAACTCGTAGAACAATTGTTTATACTTTAGGATTTCCTGCAAAGACTTATCTATTCGGGCCAGTTGCAGATGATCCAGCAGGTCTTATCAAGAAAGTTGATGTTGATTACTATGGTAGCACAAATATTAAGACTGCGAAGAGAGTTCAAAGATATAGTGCAACACCTCTTGCTAAACAAAATTATGATGATGATACAACGACAGTTCTTGATGGTGCAATATCTGAAAAGGTCACAAAATTCAAGGTTAGTGCAACTACAGATCTAGCTGCAAATCAAAGAATCATCATTGATACTGAAATCATGAAGATTAGAAGTATCAGTGGTCAAAACGTAACTGTGTTCCGTGCTCATGATAACACAGTTGCTGCATCACATGAACACAATGCAGCTATCGGTGTTCTCAGTGCAACTGATAATGCATCAATTGAGTTTGGTGATGACTTTGGATTTGATGAAATGTCATCATTCTTTAGTGATGGTAAGGAGTTCAGTCCTTCACAAGGTATAGACATTTAGGAGAATTATGAAAAATTTTGATTCTATCGAGGAAGCACTTAACGTTGATACAGAGGTCGTTGAAGACAATAAGATTGAACCTCGAAAGAATCAACTTAAAAAAAGTGATCAAGATGATTCTGAAAAGGATTATGAATACAGTCGTGCAAATTTATATTCTTTAGTTGAAAAAGGACAAGAAGCAGTAAATGGTATATTAGAATTGGCACAGGAGTCTGATTCTGCAAGAGCATATGAAGTTGCTGCAACTACAATTAAAGCAGTTGCAGATACAACAGATAAATTAATTGACTTACAACAAAAGATGAAGGATTTAGAAAAAGATCCAAACAAAGGCCCTACTAATGTTACAAACGCATTATTTGTAGGATCAACAGCAGAGTTATCGAAATTAATCAAGAATCAAAATAAAGATGATAAATGAAATCCCCAGAACTGACAGAATTTTTTAGTCTTCTTGGAAAGGCAAAAAAAGAAAAAGAAGAGGAGTTTGATAATCTTCTCAAGGAAGCTGACATCAATCTTGATGTCATGACTTCGACTGTGGTTACTGGACTTAAGGAGGCAAAGGTAAATCAAAAGAAACAAAAGAAGAAAGAAGAAAAGTTAATAGAACAATTAGATTCAATAATTGATACAATTGAAAAACCAAAGGAAGTTAAGGATTTTACAGAACCACCTGTTACTGTTGGAGTGCCTGAAGATTTTGACGTATCAAAATTAGAGGAAGAAGATCCTTTACATGTTCAAGATTGGAATAATGGAGAAGACATCAAATTTACTGAGGTTGATGCAGTAAATATTATCGAACCAGAACCCATCAAGACACCAGAAATAAGTGATACAGTTGCACAAGCAATCAAATTTATTGAAGATACAAATATTAAGGAAGAAGTTGAAAATGCAGATGAAACCAGTGTAGATGATCTTAAGTCGGAGATAAAACAAGTAAGAGATATTTTATATAAAGTTCTTGCACACGGGCCAGGATCTGGTGAAGTTAATCTTTTAAAGCTTGATGATGTTGATGAAGATAGTGCAAAGGTAGATGGCAAGGTTCTTCAATATCAAGCGTCAAGTGGTAAATTTATAGGTGGTTCTGCTTCAGGTATTGGAACAGAAGATAGTGTAAACACATCAGGTATCATAACTGCCTCACAGTTTTCTGGTGCAACTGCATCCTTTAGTGGTAATGTTGATATTGGTGGTGTCTTAACTTATGAAGATGTAACTAACGTAGATTCGATTGGCCTCATCACCGCAAGAAATGGAGTCGTAGTTGGAAGTGGTATCACACTGAGTAAAGATGGTGATGTATTTGCAACAGGTGTTTCAACCTCAACTAAAGTTCATGTCGGTGTTGATACAGGAGTTTATGATGAAGATTTAGTTGTGACTGGAGATGCCAGAGTGACTGGTATTCTAACGATTGGTACAGGTTCAATTATTCTTGACCCAACCGCAAAACAACTCCGTGGTCTTGAAGAGATTGTCATTGGTATTGCAAACACAATCACAATTAAACAAGATACAAAAGGTGAGATTGAATTTACAGATGCTAAAGGTACTCCAAAGTCTGTAGGAATTGGAAGCACAGTATCTATCAACACATCTGGAATTGTAACCGCAACCAGTTTTGTAGGTGACGTAACAGGTAATGTTTATATGTCACAGGGTTTTGTTTATAGTGGTTCAACTACTGTTACTTCAACATCCCAAACTGCAATTGATACTTTTCCAGCAGCGACATATCGTTCTGCAAAATGGCAAGTTCAAGTTACCAGAGGTAGTGAATATCATATTACTGAAGTATATCTTGTTCATGATGGAACTTCATCATATGGCACTGAATATGCGACAATTAAAACAGGTTCTCAACTTGCAACTTTTGACTCTGATATAAATTCTGGAAATGTAAGATTACTTGCAACTCCAACTTCGAGTAGTTCTACTGTTTTCAAAGTAGTTGCTACCTTAACAAAAGTATAAATATATCTAGCAGAATACCTAATATGAAAAACATTCCAATTCCATTACTTACATTCTTAGCAGTACAAGTAGGTACTGGTATATGGTGGGGTGCTAACATCACTAGCACTGCTCAGTGGGCAGAAGAACTTGCAGAAGAAAATAGGAGATACATCCAAGAGGTTGTGATTCCTTCTTATGAGATTAGTGATAGTTGGGATAACCCTCATTACAATAACTGGTTAAAATCTGGTGGTTGGAAAGATTAAAGAATAATGGCTAAGAAGTGTCCTCCAGGCAAATACTACTGCTTCGATGATAAGAAGTGTAAGAAGATTCCTCGTGGGTATCATATAGGAGCTCGTGGATATCTTGCACGAGATGATGATAACGAAACAAAGAAAAATGGTAACGGAAATTCTAACGGAAATGGGAACGGCGGGAATGGCGCTGGAAATGGTAATGGTGGCTCTGGGGGTGGTGCTAATGGTAATGGCGGTGGAATGGGTGAAGAAGTAGTCTATGAAAAAACAATGACTCCTTCTCAGAAGAGAAAGGATACTATGTTAAAGAAGTTCTAATAAACGACTTAGCACTGATAAAATGAGACAGCGTAGTGATGGATCTAATGTGTCAGATGATAAACAAAGAAAGTTTAGAAAATATGATACCACAGCGAAAGTTACAAAGGATACTCCCACTCGTGAGAAACAACCAAATGATGTTAGAGAAGGAATGTATAATCATCCTGAGTTTGCATTGATTACAGTTGCTGTTGATGAGTTAGAGAAGGGATTGATGGAACTTGAGGGTATTACACATGATTCTGTTGATAAGTTGATGCAAGGTATTGCAAAACGTAATAACATATCACCAACTCTTTTACATAATCAATTCAAGTCAAAACACCTTACAATTCCAGATGATTGGGCAATCAGACAAAGGATGAATAGAATGAAAGAGAGTGTGGAAGATATTTTAGCAACTCCAGTATTTTCATCTAAAAAAAGTAAAAATATGAGTTCTATTAAGAAAATAACTTCAGTTCCTGTTAAAAAAGCAAAGGTTGTAGAAGAGAAAATGACTTCTGCACAAAAGAGAAAGGATACTATGTTGAAAAAGAAGTATGACAAGTCAGATATGAAGAAGAACATGCAGAAACAGTATGGTAAGGAAGAAGGTAAGAAAGTTTACTTTGCAACTATTCGCAAACAAGCGATGGGTGAGGAGAGTCAGGAATATGTAAAAAAGAAATTTAGAGGAAAAGAAGAGGAAAAAAAACCTAAAGAGTTTTATCAGGATGTAGATGATAACAGTAAAGA
>LULH01000187.1_pt1 | contig 18191 bp, 20 predicted proteins | sample 728201 | NCBI WGS metagenome assembly LULH01 (sample SAMN03860294, study PRJNA289734) | marine metagenome | biome: seawater column; feature: ocean; material: water; isolation source: Red Sea water column Station 169 - depth 100m | place: Saudi Arabia: Red Sea | collected 2011-10-15 | depth 100 m
AGAAAGCCTAACAGAAGCAATCCCTACACATTTGGAGAAAATGATTGGACTGATGAAAATTGGGTAGAGGGAGTGAATGACTATTTTTTATCAAAAACAAAAGCAGAGAAAGCGGCATGGAAATTAATGGAAAGTAAAGGATTAAAAAATAAATTAACAACTATTAATCCAGGTGGAGTATTTGGTGATGCTTTAGATAAAAAAGGAGGTACATCAATTGAATATGTTAGACAATTTATGGCAGGTAAATTTCCAGGGGCACCTAAATTTGCAGTTTTAATTTCCGATGTAAAAGATATAGCAAAAGCACATGTTGCCTGCATTGGAAATAATAAAGTTGGTGGAAGAAGATTAATTGTTGGAAAAGAAGTTAAAAAACTTGTTGAGTTGTCTCAATTAATGGCTGAAGCGATGCCCGAGTATGCAAAAAAACTTCCTAAAAAAGAACTTCCAAATTTTATGGTAAAGTTAATAAGTTATTTAGACTCTAGTGCTAAAACAATGATACCTGACCTAGGAATTATGATGCAAACTGACACTACCTATGCGGAAGAACTATTAGGTTTTAAATTTAAACCTGCAAAAGATTGTATGGCTGAGAATGCTAAATCTGTAGTAAGACTTGGTTTAGTTTAAATTATTACAAAAGGATTTTATTCTCTCCATTGCTACTTTTAATTTTTGCATTGATGTAGCATAAGAAATTCTAAAGTATCCTGGTAAACCAAATGCAGATCCTTGAACAACTGCTACATTTGCTTTTTCTAACAACTTTTCAACAAATTCAGAGTCTGTTTTTAGTTTTGTTTTTTTATTTAATAGTTTTTTGCAACTTGGAAATACATAAAAAGCGCCATCAGGAGTTAAGCAATTCACCCCTTTTATATTATTTAGACTCTTAACTACAAAATCTCTTCTTTTTTTAAATTCTTTTGATCTAGTTTTTATGAAACTTTGTGTTCCATTTAAAGCTTCAACAGCCGCAGCTTGACTAATTGATGAAGGGTTTGAGGTTGATTGAGATTGAACTTTTCTAATTGCTTTAATAATTTCTTTAGGACCACCTGCATATCCTATTCTCCATCCTGTCATTGCATAAGATTTGCTAACACCATTCATAGTAAGTGTTCTATTTTTTAAATTAGATACTTGGGCAATAGTAAAATATTTAGATTTTTCATAAGAAATATGCTCATAAATATCATCGCTTAAAATATGAATTCTTTTATGTTTAGCTAATATTTTAGATAATTTTACTATCTCCTTTTTTGTATAACTTGCACCTGTAGGATTTGAAGGCGAATTCAGTATTAACCATTTTGTTTTTTTTGAAATTGCTTTTTTTAATTTTGCTGGAGTTAATTTAAAATTCTCACCCTCGCTGCATTTTACTATTTTTGGTTTGCCTCCTGCTAAAAGCACCATATCTGGATATGAAACCCAAAAAGGCGCTGGTATAATTACTTCATCACCTTTGTTTAATGTGGCCATAAAAGCATTATACAGAACCAGGAGTTCCATCGACCGCAGTATATTTTGTATCACCTCCCCTAATAGCTTTTATCGCTGCATTTTTGATATTATTAGGTGTATCAAAATCCGGCTCGCCAGCTCCTAATCCTATCACATCTTTTCCAGCAGCTTTTAATTCTCTGGCTTTTTGAGAAACAGCTATAGTTGGTGAGGGTTTTATTCTCTTTAAACTGTCAGATATTATGCTCATTGAAATATGTTTTTATTTTAATACTTTGTTTAATATATGCAAAATACTTATCAAGATTTAATTACAGATATACAGAGCAAAAATCCAGCGATTTCTGAAAAACTGGAAGGTGGAAAAAAGTTCAAAATTAAATCTGATTTTAAACCTGCTGGTGATCAGCCAGATGCAATTAAAAAATTAGTTCAAGGTGCAAAAAAAAATGAATTTAATCAAGTTTTGCTTGGCGTTACAGGATCAGGAAAAACCTTTACCATGGCAAAAATTATTGAGGAAACAAATAGGCCTGCTCTTATATTGGCTCCAAATAAAACTTTAGCAGCTCAGTTATACGGTGAAATGAAAGCTTTTTTTCCTGATAATGCTGTTGAATATTTTGTGTCTTATTATGATTATTATACTCCAGAAGCATATGTTCCAAGATCAGATACATACATTGAAAAAGAAGCATCAATAAATGAACAGATAGATAGGATGAGACACTCAGCAACTAGATCTCTTCTTGAACGAGATGATGTTTTAATTGTTGCAAGTGTTTCTTGTATTTATGGACTTGGGTCAGTTGAGGCTTATAGCAAGATGACTTTGACCCTTGAAAGAAATAATGATTACAATCGAGAACAATTAATAAAATCATTAGTAGCTCTTCAATATAAAAGAAATGATCAAAATTTTTTTAGAGGAACTTTTAGAGCAAGAGGTGAGTACTTAGAAATTTTTCCATCTCATTTAGAAGACAGGGCTTGGAGATTAAGTTTATTTGGAGATAAATTAGAAAAAATCGAGGAGTTTGATCCATTAACAGGGGATCAGGTAAGAGAATTAAATCTGGTTAAAGTTTATGCTAATAGCCATTACATAACTCCAAAACCAACAATAGAGCAAGCTGTAATAAAAATTAGAAAAGAATTAGAACATACTCTCAAAAAACACAAAGCAGAAAATAAATTATTAGAAGCTCAAAGATTAGAGGAAAGAACTAAGTTTGATTTAGAAATGATTGAAGCAACAGGAACTTGTGCTGGAATTGAAAATTACTCAAGGTTTTTATCTGGAAGAAAACCTGGTGAGCCACCCCCTACTTTATTTGAGTATTTTCCAGATAATACTTTAATTTTTGTTGACGAAAGTCATGTCACAGTTCCGCAATTAAATGGGATGTTTAAGGGTGATAGATCCAGAAAAAGTACTCTTGCAGAATATGGATTTAGACTTCCCTCTTGTATGGATAATAGACCATTGAAATTTGAAGAATGGGATTTAATGAGAACTCAAACTGTCTTTGTTTCTGCTACGCCTGGGCCCTGGGAGTTAGAACAAACAAAAGGAAAGTTTATTGATCAAGTAATCAGACCAACAGGTTTAATTGATCCACCGGTAGAAGTTAAACCTGCAAAAAACCAAGTAGACGACTTGATGCATGAATGTAAAAAAACTATTGAAAAAAATCATAGAGTTCTTGTCACAACTTTAACAAAAAAAATGGCTGAAGATTTAACTGAGTATCTTCATGAAAATGGAATTAAAGTTAGATACTTGCATTCTGATATAGACACTCTTGAGAGAATAGAAATTATGAGAGACTTAAGGCTAGGAGTTTTTGATGTTTTAGTTGGAATTAATTTATTAAGAGAAGGTCTTGATATACCTGAGTGTGCTTTGGTTGGAATTTTAGATGCAGATAAGGAAGGATTTTTAAGATCTGAGACATCATTAATTCAAACAATCGGACGAGCCGCAAGAAATTTGGATGGAAAAGTAATTCTTTATGCTGATAAAGAAACTAAAAGTATAAAAAAAGCTATTAAAGAAACAGAGAGACGAAGAAATATTCAATTAGCTTATAACAAGAAAAATAAAATTAGCGCCACCTCAATTAAGAAAGAAATAAGTGATATTTTGGAAAGTGTTTATGAAAAAGACTATGTAAAAATAGGAACAGGAGCAAATATAGGTGGAAATCTAAAAAAACATCTTAAAGCTTTAAATAAACAAATGAAGGAAGCTGCTGGTAATTTAGAATTCGAAGAAGCGGCAAAAATAAGAGACGAAATTAGAAAACTTGAAACTTCTGAGTTAGAGATTACACTTAATCCTCAAGTAAAGAAATATAACAAAAAAAATAAGCTTTATAATTCATTTCAATAAATCAAAGTCAAATGCTGAAAAACTTAAAAAAGAGTTATCTAAAAATGGAACTAAAATTTATTTAGTTAAAGCCGACCTTGGCAAAGAAGAAGATATAAACAAAATAATAAAATTTGCTAAATCCAAATTAAAATACTTTGATTGTTTAATTAATAATGCTTCACTATTTGAAAATGATAAGCTTGAAAATTTCACAACCAATAGCTGGGGTAAACATTTAAGAACAAATTTAAGAGCGCCAGCACTTTTATCAAAAGCATTTGCTAAAAATATTAAAGGGAAAAATAACAATATAATTAATATTATTGATCAGAGAGTTTTTAAACTAACTCCCTATTTCTTTTCATATACTATAAGTAAAACTGGACTTTATACTCTTACTAAAACAAGCGCTATGAGCCTTGCACCAAATATAAGAGTGAATGGTATAGCTCCAGGTCCTACATTAAAAAATAAAAGACAATCTGAAAAACACTTCAAAAAGCAATACATGGCAACTCCCCTTAAAAGACAAGTAGATGTTGAACAAATCTGTAATGCCGTTGACTTTTTTATTAAAAATAGATCTATTACAGGACAAGTAATTTCCATTGACAGTGGTCAAAGTTTAAACTGGCAAACACCCGATATTATGGGAAGTAAAGAATGAAAAAAATATTTTTATTAACATTTTGTTTATTAATAATTCCAAAGTTTGCTTTTGCATACGATTGCAGTGCAGTTGGTGGTAAAAGAATAAATAGCAGTGGTTTTGTCTACTTTGATGGTCAAAAAGGAAAGTTTATTAAAGGTTTCGAAATTGAAGATCCTGCAAATAAAATAATTATGATTTTTAACTTTGGTGGATGGGGTAGTAAAAAAAAAGATAAAGGATTCTGTTTTCAAAAAGAAGAGGTAGAAGGTGTTTTGGGACAATTATCAGGAAGAAAAGTTAAAGGAAAAGAAATTGTTGTTTGGGCAAACCAAGAACTTTGGAAAGCTGGAAATACAATGGGTATTACCACTAAGTGTGCAATGAAACATAAGTATAAAGGTAAAATGTTAGGCCATACTCCACCATGGTATGAGTGCGTTTGGGGACCTCCAACTTATTTAAAAAAAGTAAAAACTTCAAAAAAAGATATTTTGCAAATACCACCTTATGTAAGTAATTTTGCTTACAAAAATAGGGCAGCTTTAAATACTGCTATAGCAGATATTTTTGTTCAAAAGGGAACTCCGAGAAATCAACTTTTCATTTCAGGTCACTCATGTGGTGCAATGGGAAGTTTAAGAATGGAATCGCTATATCCTGATGTATTTAATTCAGCTATAGCTTTGATGCCAAACTGCTGGGACAAGTCAGAACATTCTCAACTTAGAAAATGGGAATTAGATGAAATTAGAAGTGCAAAAAAAATTGATGCCTTAATTTTTCATTCCGAAACTGATGGAGAAATAGATTATCAAAGTGACTCTAGATATTTAAAATGGATGGCAGATATTCCTGGAGCAAAATGGATTGAATTACCAAATCATAATAGTGAGGATGGTAAAGAAATCATTATTGACGGAAAACAATGCAAAATTAAGAAGAGAATGAGAGGTGGCTGGAAAATAAAACATAATCAAGATCTTGGGCATAAAAAGAAAGCCTGGACAATTGTTGATCCTAATGAAAAAAAGGAAATGATGAAAAAAGCTAGCGGACATTATATTCCCTATCGAAGTTGTTTTACCCCTTATCTTGATGATATAGAAAAATTTATTGAATCAAAAATTTAGTATGAAAAAAAATAACCTTAAAATAGTTAAAATAGATAAAAATAAGAGTTTATTTAATTACGAAAAAAAAGTTTTAATTAAAGACTTAGTATTAGATTTAAAGCTTGGCTATTATGATTTTGAGAAAATCAAAACACAAAAGGTTAAGTTTTCATTAGAGGTCGACTACGAAGATAAAAAACCTTCAAATGATAAAGATCTTAAATCAATAGTTAACTACGCAAAAATTGTAAAATTAATAAAAAAATTGGTAAAAAATAAACATTATAACTTTCTTGAAACATTGGCCGAAGATGTTTTTGATGAGCTATTTAAAGACAAAAGAATTGATAAAATATCTCTTCGAATTGAGAAATTAGAAATTATGAAAGACTGCTCATCTGTTGGTATACAGATTTCTAAAAAAAGAAGCCATGCTAAGCTCTGAAACTGGAAAAGAAGTAATTAAAAAAGAACTACCCTTAATGCCAAAGCTTCCTGGGGTTTACAGGATGCTCAACTCTAAAAACGAAATTCTTTATGTAGGTAAAGCTAAGAATCTTACTAATAGACTAAAAAGTTATGTATCAGAAAAAAATCACATTATAAGAACTGAAAGAATGTTGTCTCAAACAAAAAAGCTTGAGATAACTACTACTTCAAATGAAAGTGAAGCTTTGCTGTTAGAAGCAAACTTAATCAAAAAATATAAACCAAAATACAATATCCTCTTAAGGGATGATAAATCTTTTCCATTTATCTTCATTGGTAACAAGGAAAAATGGCCTCAAATAAAAAGACATAGAGGGAAAAAAAATAAAGAAGGATTTTATTTTGGTCCTTTTGCTTCAGCTGGATCAGCAAACTGGACAATAAAAATGATTCAAAAAATTTTTCATCTTAGGGTTTGTGATGATACAGTTTTTAAAAATCGAGAAAGACCATGTATTTTGTATCAAATCAAAAGATGTTCTGGTCCATGTGTTGGTTATATTAAAAATGATGAATATAAACAAACTGTAGAAGATGCGATTGAATTTGTTTCTGGTAAATCTAGAAAAATTCAAAAAAATCTTTCGCAACAAATGGAAAAAGCTAGTGAAGAATTAGATTTTGAAAGAGCTACAATTTTAAGAGATAGAATTAAATCATTAAATATAATTCAATCTTCCCAAAGAATTAATGAAGCAAATTTAATAGAAGCTGATGTTATTGCTGGATATAAAGAGTCTGGAAAAACATGTATTCAGGTTTTTTTCTATAGATCAAAACAAAATTGGGGTAATCAAGCTTTTTTCCCAAAACATGATCCTGATGAAAGTTTAAAAGAAATTTTAAATTCATTCATTTCTCAATTTTATGAAAATAAAAGTGTACCAAAATTAATAATCATTAATGAAGAAATTAAAGAAAAAACTTTAATCGAAAAAACTCTTTCAAAAAAAGAAAGTAAAGAAATAAATATTTCTGTAGCAAAAAAAGGATCTAAACTTAAAGTTATAAATCAAGCAATTAAAAATGCTAAAGATAGCTTAAATAGAAAACTTTATGAAAGCCAAAATAACAGAGACTTGTTTGATAAGGTTGCAAAAAAATTTGATTTAGAAACGAATGTAAGTCTTGTCGAAGTATATGACAATAGCCATATTCAAGGAACTAATAGTGTTGGAGCATTAATTACTTTCGGAGAAGAAGGGTTTATTAAAAAAAGATATAGAAAATTTAATATTAAAATAAAACAAAATGAACAAGATGATTATGGAATGATGAAAGAGGTTTTAAATAGAAGATTTAAAAAAGCTATCCAAGAAAAAGATAATTATTTATCTTTTCCTGATCTTGTTTTAATTGATGGTGGTAAAGGTCAATATTCTACTGCCAGGGAGACTTTAAATGAGCTTGGGCTTCATGATATTCCAATTATAGCTATTGCAAAGGGCAAATTTAGAAACAGTGGTGATGAAACTTTTTTTCATAACGGTAAAAGCTTTAAATTTCAAAAAAATGATCCAACTCTATTTTTTCTACAACGAATAAGAGATGAAGCGCATAGATTTGCTATCAGTGCACATAGAGCAAAAAGGAAGAAAGGGATTAGCAAATCTTTATTGGATCAAATAGAAGGTATAGGTTCTATTAGAAAAAGGGCCTTATTAAATCACTTTGGCTCAGCTAGAGCGGTAGAATCAGCAAGTTTGGATGAAATTAAAACCGTTGAAGGAGTTGAGGAAAAAGTTGCAAAAAAAATATATAATTTCTTTCACGAATGAAATTTAAATTTCCAAATTATCTGACAATAGGAAGAATTATTATTGTACCTATATTTGTTTTTGCTTTTTATCTACCTGGATTCTATGGCGATGTAATTCCATTCGCTTTATTCGTAATTGCATCTTTTACAGATTTTTTAGATGGATTATTAGCGAGAATGTATAAAGAAGAATCTAAATTAGGAGAATTATTAGACCCCATTGCAGACAAAATTATCGTAGCAACCGCTTTAATATTATTGGTTATGGATGGCACTATTAAAAATTATGAGGTAATTGCTGCAATAATAATTTTAACAAGAGAAATATTGATTTCTGGTTTGAGAGAATTTTTAGCAGGAGGAAGAATTAAGCTTCCTGTATCCAATTTAGCAAAAGCAAAAACATTTTTACAAATGTTTGCAATTTCAGCACTATTAACTGGAGAAACTGGAAATAAGATTATTAATTTTCAAGATTACAACGCTCAAACTATAGGTATGATCTTACTTTGGTTATCAGCTTTTTTAACTTTGTTTACTGGTTACGAGTATCTTAGAAAAGGTATAGATCACGCTATATCTGAGGATAATAAAAGTTAAGCAGCTTTTTTCTTTCTAACTAGTTTTCCGTAGCTAGAAGATAAATCTATTATTAAATCACATACTTTATAATTGTTTTCAGCAATTTTAGAAACTGGAGTAATTTCTGCTGCAGTTCCAGTTAAAAAACAACCAACAAAATTTGGTAATTCATTAGGTGAAATTTTTCTTTCGTGAACTTTAATATTTTTTGATTTTGCAATATCAATTACAGTTCTTCTTGTTATGCCATCTAAGAAGCAGTCTGGGATAGGAGTATGTAATTCACCATTGCTATCTTTAAAAAAGATATTTGCACTAGTTGATTCCGCAACATTACCCTCATGGTCTAACATTAAAGACTCACTATAACCTTGTCTCTCTGCTTCGTGTTTGGATAGAGTGCATATCATATATAAACCAGCAGCTTTACTATCCCAAGGAATAGTATTTGGGGCAGGTCTTCTCCAATTTGAGATATTTAATTTTATACCTTCAACTTTTAATTTTGGATCAAAATAGTCACCCCATTCCCAAGTTGCTATTGCAGTATTAATTTTTGTTTTTTGTGCAGAAACACCCATCATTTCACTTCCTCTCCAAGCAAATGGTCTAACATATCCATTTTGAACATTTTGGATTGAAATTATTTTTTTACATGCATTATTAATTTCTTCCTTTGTATATGGAATTTTAATATCCATCCTTTGAGCTGAATGATAAAGTCTATCGGTATGTTCTTCTAACTTAAAAATTTCACCTTCATACACTCTTAATCCTTCAAAAACTAAGCTTGCATAATGAAGTCCGTGACTGATAACATGTAGTTTTGCATCCTGCCAATCAACTAGTTCATTGTTGTACCAAATTTTTCCGTCTCTTTTGTCGAAGGGTATCATATGATTTTTTTTTTTTAAAAAATATATTTGTATATATAATATGTCAATATAACTTACCAATATGAAAAAAAATTTATATTTAAAAGACCAAGAATTAAAACAATATATAGAAAAAATATTTATAGGATACAGAGAAACTGTCTCAGATGCCAAAAAAATATTAGATAAATATTCTATAGGTGTGGCACATAATAAAGTAATTCATTTGATATCTTTGTATGAGGGAATAACTATTTCTGAACTTCTTAAAAAATTGAAGATAACAAAGCAAAGTCTAAATAGAGTTCTTAAAGATCTAATTAAGTTAAATGCGATCAAGTATAAAAAGAACGAGACTGACACAAGGATTAAACATGTTTTTTTAACAGAAGATGGAATAAGATTGTTTAATGAAATTTTTTCAAGACAAAAATCAAGAATATATAAGGCTTTTGTAAATTCAGATCACAAAGAAGTTATTAGTTTTGACAATGTTTTAAAAAAAATAATAAATGGAAAAATATAAAGCTCATATTTTAGTAGTTGATGATGATGATGGAATAAGAGAATTAGTTAAACAGTTTCTCAATAAAAATAATTATCTTGTTACAACTGCAAAAAATGCAGAAGACGCTCTTGAGAAAGTAAAGATAATTAAATTTGACTTAATTGTATTAGATATAATGATGCCGGGAAAAAGCGGTTTGGAATTCACGAATGAAAATAAAAAAAAACTAGATACACCAATTATATTGCTAACAGCAAAGGGAGAGGCTTCTGATCGTATTGAAGGATTAGAAATTGGAGCTGATGATTATTTAGCAAAGCCATTTGAGCCAAAAGAATTAATTTTAAGAATAAAAAATATTTTGAATAAAACAAAATTTGAGAATTCAAAAAGAGTAATTGAATTTGGAAGTATTAAAATAGATTTAAATAAATTGTTTATTTATAGAAATCAACAAAGTTTAAAAATTAACAATACCGAAAAGATAATTTTAGAAAAAATGATCAATTCCCCCGGAAAAATTTTTCAAAGGGATGAAATAGGTGCTTTAATTGATTTAACTAAAGAAAGATCTATAGACGTAATAATTACAAGATTAAGAAAAAAAATCGAAGAAAATCCAAGAAGTCCAAAATATCTTCAAACAATTAGAGGAGAAGGATATGTTTTATGGATTGAGTAAATTATTAAAAAACTTGCTTCCAAAAAGATTATTTTATAGAGGTCTTCTAATTGTTGCAATTCCAATCTTGGTTCTGCAGGTAACAATAACTCTAGTTTTTTTTGATAGCTTGTGGATTAAAACAAACAAAGGTTTAGCAAAGTCTTTGGTAAGTGAAATTGTTACAATAATTGATATTTATAATAATGAAAGTGAATACAATAAAAAAATTGTAACAGATTTATATAATAAAAACTTTAGTTTTAAAGTTAGATTTTTAGAAAACGAGAAACTACCAGATATAAAAGTTGAAAGATGGTTTAGCCCAATGGATAGAACCTTAAGAAGAGAATTGAAACCAAAATTTAACGAATATTGGTTTAATACAATAGGTAATAAAGAAGTTGTAGATTTAAGAATAAAATTTAGAGATGGGGTTTTGCAAATTTTTTTCCCAAAAGAAAGAATACAAACTTCATCTATTCGTATATTTGCATTGTGGATTACACTTCCAGCAATTTTGATGATAGCTATTGCTATTATTTTTCTAAAAAATCAAACAAGGCCAATTATAAAACTTGCAGAAGCATCAGAAAAATTTGGAAGAGGTGAAGAGATTGATGAATTTAGACCATCGGGAGCACTGGAAATTAGAAAAGCAGGATTGGAATTTGAAAAAATGAGAAGTAGAATTCTAAGACATTTAAACCAGAGATCTGAAATGCTTTCAGGTATCAGTCATGATCTTAGAACACCATTAACAAGGATTAAACTTCAATTAGCAATGATTAAAGACAAAAATTTGTCAAAGAAATTAACTGAAGACGTTGATGAAATGGAAAAAATGTTAAATGAATATCTTCAATTTGCCAGCTCTGGTGCTAAAGAAAAAACTGAAACCTTTGATTTGTCTGAACTTGTTGAAAATATAATTAATAAGTACGAAAATCCCAATATTTCAAAGGATTTTAAAAAAAGAATATATTTTAATGGAAGAAAAAATTTGATCCAAAGAAGTGTAAATAATTTAATAGATAATTCAATAAAGTATGGTGAAAAAACAAAGCTGATATTAGAAAAAAAAAAATCAAATATATTTATATCAATTGAAGATGATGGTCCTGGTATACCAAAATCAGAATACGAAAATGTTATTAAACCATTTTATAAAATAGATAAAGGAAGATCAGAAACAAAATCAAGTGTAGGTCTTGGATTGTCTATTTCCTCAGATATCATAAAATCACATGGAGGTGATATTAAATTTGCAAAATCAAATTTGGGTGGCTTAAAAGTTATGATTTCTTTGCCCGTTTAGTTTTCTTCGAAGATTTAGGTCTTTTTAATTCATTTATTTTTTTTTCTAAAGAGCTGACTCTTTTGTTTAAAATTTCAAATTCCTCTTTACTTGTTAACTTCATTCTCATTATTATTTCGTCTCTTTTTGATTTCAGTATATTAATTATTTCTTCACTAAGATCTTTGTAGTTTAATAATCCCTGCTCTATAAGCTTGGCAAATCTATCGAGAACAAATCTTGATTTTGACATAATAGTTATTTAACAAAAATATAATATATTTATAATAAAATTAATTAATGTTTATCAATAATTTTGATCCTGTTGCATTTCAAGTATTTTCTTTCGAGATCAGATGGTACTCTTTGGCATATATAGTAGGCTTAGTTGTTGGATGGATATACTGCAATAAATTTTTAATAAAAGACCAAGAGAAAAAAAATCAATTTGATGATTATATCACATATATTATTATTGGAATAATAGTAGGTGGACGATTAGGCTACGTAATTATTTATAATCCATCATACTATTTAGAAAATATAATCGAAATTCCAATGATATGGAACGGCGGTATGTCTTTTCACGGAGCTGTAATTGGAGTAATTATATCGACAATATTTTTCTGTAAAAAAAATAATCATAATATCTTTTATTATTTAGATTTAGTTGCATTAAGTTCGCCGATTGGAATATTTTTAGGAAGAATATCAAATTTTATTAATTCTGAATTGTATGGAAGAGAGAGTGATATTTTTTGGTCAGTAAAATTTATACAAGTTGATAATTTAAATCGACATCCATCCCAAATTTATGAAGCTATTTTTGAGGGAATTATTTTATTTATAATTTTAAACTTTTTTTACAAAAAATATTCTGAAAAAAATGGTTTGATTTCATCTTTATTTGTTATTTTTTATTCAGTATTTAGGTTTATTATAGAATTTACTAGAGAGCCTGATACTCACATTGGTCTTATATTATTTGGTTTGAGTATGGGGCAAATTATAAGTGGTATATTTTTCATTGCAGGTACAATTTTATTTTACAAAAGCTATGTTTCTGAAAAAAGGTAGTAAAATTTCTTTAGACAAATTCATCTACAAAGCTCTGTATGATAAAAATAAAGGGTATTACATGAAAGGTAATCCCATAGGCTCTAAGGGTGACTTTATAACTTCTCCAAATATATCAATAATGTTCTCCGAAATGATTGCTATTTGGATAATTTCATTTTGGGAGAATTTAGGATGCCCAAAAAAATTTAACATTGTTGAACTTGGGGCGGGTAACGGCGAAATGATGTATCAAATTATGAATGCAGTAAAAAAGTTCACGAATTTTAATAAAAGCTCTAATTTTATTATTTTTGAAAAAAGTCAATACTTAAAAAAATTACAAAAGAATAAAATAAAATTTCAAAATATAAAATGGATAAATAAATTGGAAAAAATTTCTAAATTCCCAACAATATTTTTAGCTAATGAATTTTTTGATGCTCTTCCAATCAAGCAATTTATATGTAAACAAAATATTTGGTACGAAAAATATATTATAAGTAAAGGTAAATCATTTAAATTTGTTGATCAAAAAATAAAAAAAAGCACAATTGAAAAATTACTAAAACAAAAAATATTAAAAAATCAAAAATTTGTTGAGTTTTCTCCGTTGGGAAATGAAATATTGGGATCAATATCAAAAACTATTAAAAAAAATAATGGAGGTATCTTAATAATTGATTATGGATACAAAAGTAAAAAAATGTTTAACACGTTGCAGAGTATAAAAAGTCATAAAAAAAATAATCCATTAGAAAATATTTATAAAGCAGATATTACTCATTTAATAAATTTTAGTTTTTTAGAAAAAAAGATTGAAAATTTAAAGATTAACTCGGTATATTTAACTACACAAAGAGAATTTTTAATTAAAATGGGAATATTAGAAAGAGCAGAAATAATTAGTAAAGATATGCCTTTCTTAAAAAAATCAGATATCTATTTTAGGATTAGAAGATTGATAGATAAAAAACAAATGGGAACATTATTTAAAGTTCTATTTGCTACAAAGAAAAAAAATAATTTTAATTTAGGATTTTAAAGTGATTAAATCTAAATTGATTGGAAAATATAAAAATATATCCCACGGTTTTTTTAATAAGTTAGGTGGTTATTCAACTGGTATTTACAAAAGTTTAAATTGTGGTCCAGGATCAAAAGATAATAAAAGAAATGTAAATAAAAACTTAAGAAAAATTTGCATAAAAATTAAATGTTCAAAAAAAAATTTAATATTACTTAATCAAATTCATAGCAATAAAGTTATCTCAATTAATAAAGTTCCAAAAAGAAAACTTTTAGGAGATGCTTTAATTACCTCAAAAAAAAAATTTGCTTTAGGAATATTAACTGCAGATTGTGCACCTGTCTTTATTTATGATTCCAAAAAAAAAATAATTTCAGCAATCCATGCTGGTTGGAAAGGAGCTTACAAAAGAATTTTATATAAAGCTATTTATGAATTTAAAAAAAAAGGAAGTAATGTAAAAGACTTAAATGTTGTTATTGGACCATGCATATCAAAGGGAAATTATGAAGTAAAAAAAGATTTTTTAAATAGATTTTTAAATCAAAATAAAAAAAATAAACATTTCTTTAGTTTTCGTAGGAAAAAAATTTTTTTTAGTTTAAACGAATATATTGTGAACCAACTTAAAAATATTGGAGTTAAAAATATAGAAATTATTAATAAAGACACGTATTTAAATAAAAACAATTTTTTTAGTTCGAGACGGTCTATAAAAAATAATTATGATGATTATGGTAGAAATATATCAGTAATTATGATTAAATAAATTATTCTAAATAAAATGAAAATTCTCACAGGAAATAGTAATAAGAATCTTAGCAGTAAAATATCAAAATATCTTAAAAACAAATTGGTAAACTCTAGTATTAGAAAATTTTCAGATGGTGAAATTTATATAGAAATAAATGAAAACATAAGAGGCAATAGTATATTTATTATTCAGGGAATTTCTTCGCCTGCTAATGATAATTTAATGGAACTGTTGCTTTGCATAGATGCTCTTAAAAGATCGTCTGCAAAAAATATTACAGCAGTTATTCCTTATTTTGGATATGCCAGACAAGATCGTAAGGTTGTTCCAAGAACTTCTATATCTGCAAAACTTGTTTCAAATCTAATTACAAAAGCAGGAGCAGATAGAATTGTAACTGTTGATCTTCATGCAGGACAAATACAAGGATTTTTTGATATTCCAGTTGATAATCTTTTTTCTACTCCAATATTCGCTAGACACATTAAGAGAAAAATTAAAAGTAAAAATTTAATTTGCGTAGCTCCTGATGTTGGAGGAGTTGAAAGAACCAGAGCTTTAGGAAGAAAATTAGATGTTGGTTTAGCAATAATTGACAAGAGAAGACCTGCGCCAGGAAAATCACAAGTAATGAATGTAATAGGAAATGTTAAAGGCAAAACCTGTATAATTACCGACGACATAATTGACTCTGGTGGAACAATTGTGAATGCAGCAGACGCGTTAATTAAAAGAGGAGCCAAAGAAGTTTATGTTTATGTAACTCATGGAGTTTTGAGCGGGGAAGCTGTTGAAAAAATTAAAAAGTCTAAAATTAAAAATTTAGTTGTAACAGACACCATTGACAACTCAGATAAAGTAAAAAAATCAAGAAATATAGAGGTATTATCGATATCAAATTTATTGGCAGAAGCCATGAGAAGGATTTCTAATTCCACTTCTGTATCTGATCTATTTAAATAATTCTTGTAAAATTTAGATTCATCAGTTAAAACCCTGCTCTTTATGAGTTCAATTCAAGCAATAACTAGAAATACTAAAACCAGAGGAGAGCTAAACGCTTTGAGAAAAAGTGGAAACGTTCCAGGAATAATTTATGGTGGAAAAAATGAAAATGAGAAAATTTCTCTTTCGAAAAAAGAAGTTAAAAATCTAATTAATAAAGAAAATTTCTTATCTAATGTAATTTCTATAAAGCTTAATGAAAAAGAGCAAAAAGTTTTACCAAGAGAAATAACTTTTGACATAATTTCTGACGAACCAACACATATAGATTTCATGAGAATTGTATCAGGTGCAAAAATTATTTTGGAAATACCTGTAAGATTTATAAATAATGAACTGTCTCCAGGATTAAAAAGAGGAGGTGTTTTAAATATAGTAAGACGTAAAGTTGAATTGAAATGTCCAACGGAAAATATACCAACAGAGTTAGTTGTTGATCTAGAAGGCCTTGATATAGGTACAAGTATAAAAATTTCATCTATTACATTACCAGAAAATGTTACTCCAACTATTCAAGGTAGGGACTTTGTAATAGCCACTGTAGCAGCTCCTACTATTGTTAAAGAACCGGAAAAACCTGCTGAAGCAGAAGCTGAAGGAGCAGAAGCTAGTACGACCGAAGGAGCAGAAGCAAGTTCAACAGAGGGTGAAAGCAAAACTGCAGAATCAGACGATAAAAAAACTGAGGGTGATAAACCTGCTGCAGATAAAAATAAGAAATAACTTTGAGTATTTTCCTAAAATAAAATTATATGTTGCTATTTGTAGGCTTAGGAAATCCCACTCCAAACAGTGAGAATAATAGACATAATATAGGTTTCAAAGTTATTGATGCCATAAACCAAAAATTCGGTCTTTCAAAACAAAAACCAAAATTCAAGGGTCTTCTAACAACAGGAAATATTAAAGAAGAAAAAATATATGCAATTAAACCACTTACTTTTATGAATAATTCTGGGATTTGTATAAGAGAATTATTAGAATATTTTAAAATCGATTCAGAAAACGTAATTGTTTTCCATGATGATTTAGATGTTGAATTTGGAAAAATAAAAGCAAAATTTGGAGGATCAGATGCTGGCCATAATGGTATAGCGTCAATAGATAAATTTATTGGAAAAGATTATTCAAGAGTTAGGATAGGAATTGGAAAACCTAATGAAAAAATATCTGCAGCTGACTATGTTCTAAATGACTTTAGTGAAGAAGAAAAAGAAAACTTAGAAAAAATAACAAATAATATTATTGAATCATTAGCAATACTAATTGATAAAAAATTAGATTTATTTTCTAGCACTGTTAATAATAACTAATGGGTTTTAAATGCGGTATAGTTGGATTGCCAAATGTTGGTAAATCTACGTTATTTAATGCCTTAACAAATTCAAGTAAAGCTCAAGCAGAAAATTTTCCATTTTGCACTATAGATCCTAATATAGGTATAGTACCCGTCCCAGATGAAAGACTAGAAAAGTTAGTTTCAATTTCTAAATCAGCAAAAAAAATTCATACTACTATTTCTTTTGTTGATATTGCTGGTTTGGTTAAAGGAGCTTCAAAGGGAGAAGGTTTAGGAAATAAATTTTTATCACATATAAGGGAAGTTGACGCAATAGTTCATATGATTAGATGCTTTGACTCTGAAGATATTCAAAATGTGAACCCTGATGTAGATCCTATTAGGGATTTAGAAATAATTGAAACTGAAATGAAATTAGCAGATTTAGAGTCGATTGAAAAAAGACTCGATAAAAAAAATAAGAAAAATTTAGATGAAAATATATTTAAAATTTTAGAAAAAGCTAAGCAATTAATCAATAATGATAACGATTTAGATATTTTAAAAAATGAGTATGATGAAAGAGATTTGAAGCAGTGCACTTTACTATCTACAAAACCTAAGCTTTATATATGTAATGTTGATGAACAGAGTATTGAAAAAGGAAATGGATATACTGAAAAATTTATAGCTAAATATGGAGAAAAAAGCACAATAATTATTTCAGCAGAAATTGAAAATCAAATTAATCAACTTGGTGATAAGATTGAAAAAGAAAATTATATGCAAATGATTAATATGAAAGAAACTGGATTAAATAATTTAATAAAAAAAGGTTACGATTTATTATCACTTGAAACTTTTTTTACTTCAGGACCCGAAGAGTCTCGAGCATGGACTATAACTAAAAACTGTACAGCTCCTAAAGCAGCTGGTGAAATCCATACTGACTTTGAGAAAGGATTTATTAGAGCTGAAACAGTATCATATAAAGATTTTGTTGAAAATGAAGGTTGGCTTAAAGCTAGAGAGTCTGGAAAGATGAGATTAGAGGGTAAAGATTATATTGTTAATGACGGAGATGTCTTAAACTTTAGATTCAATACGTGACCAAATCTTTTTCATACTAAAGTAAACTAGTATAGTAATAATTATTAAATATATAATAACTCTAAATCCAAACTTATGCCTTTGCTCTAAATGTGGTTCTGCTGCCCACATTAAAAATGTTACAACATCTTTTGACATTTGTTCAGTAGTAGCTTTTGTCCCATCTGAATAC
>LULH01000432.1_pt1 | contig 18115 bp, 18 predicted proteins | sample 728201 | NCBI WGS metagenome assembly LULH01 (sample SAMN03860294, study PRJNA289734) | marine metagenome | biome: seawater column; feature: ocean; material: water; isolation source: Red Sea water column Station 169 - depth 100m | place: Saudi Arabia: Red Sea | collected 2011-10-15 | depth 100 m
ATCTTTTTGCAGTTTCTGCCTTAGGATCAATGATCTTGTAGTACAAGTCATGAGATAAAGCATTTGCAATTGCTAAAACTAATCCATCAGCAGTACTCATGGCAGCTGCCATACCACCAGCGGCAACTAGACCTGAAATTACATAAGGTAATCCAGCAATTTCTGGAGTTGCTAATACTACGGCTTTACCACCCATGAAAAACTCATTTAATTCTAGAGTTCCATTTCCGTTAAAGTCGCTAATGAACATTAAGTTTGCTTGGTTCCAGTTTTGATACCAATCAATTGATTGAACTTCAGATATCGATTTACCAATAATTCCAGTCGCCAAGTTAGGATCTATCAAAGATAATTTAGATAGTGTTGCTAACATTGGAGCAGAGGAATAAAGTAAGAAGATAAAGAATAATGACCAACCTACCGATCTTCTAGCTGATTTTACGCTTGGTGTTGTAAAGTATCTCATCATTACGTGAGGTAGTGACGCTGTTCCTGCCATCATACAAACCGCTAATGAAATAAATGCCCAAGGCGTTGCGTTTACAGCTGAGTGTGCTTTAGTTATTCCAGCTAAACCTTTTGGTACTGTCTTTAGATCTGCTGCAGAATTTTTAACAAAACCGAATTGTTGTTCTAATTCAGCAATTCTTGCAACTTCATCAGCTAACATAAAGTGTGGGAAGAAACCCGCACCCAATTTGTTACTGATCCAAAATACAGGTATTAAGTAAGCTATAATTAAAACGATGTATTGTGCAACTTGTGTCCAAGTAACAGCTCTCATTCCTCCAAGCATAGAACAAATTAATATACTTGCTAAACCAACATACACAGCTATTCCAAATGGAATATCTAATGCTACAGAAGCAATTGTTCCTGTTGCATTAATCTGAGCTGTCACATAAGTAAATGAAGCAACTGTTAATACTATTACAGCACATACTCTAGCTAAATTACCGCCATATCTTGTACCGATAAAATCTGGAACTGTATAACATCCAAATTTTCTCAAGTATGGTGCTAGCAAAGATGCAACTAATACATATCCACCAGTCCATCCAACTAATAAAGCCATATAACCATAGCCTTTAAAGTAAATTCCACCTGCCATTGCAACGAATGATGCACCAGACATCCAGTCTGCTGCTGTTGCCATACCGTTAAATACTGTTGGAACTTGTCTTCCAGCTACGTAATAAGCGTCAAGTTGAAGTGTTCTAGATAGATAACCAATTAGTGCGTAGATACCAACTGTAAATGCCACGAAAAAGATACCAATCAATTTCGCTGACATACCAGCCGACTCTGCTATTGCCATTAAAATTATGAATACAAGGAAACCACCAGTATAAATTCCATATACCTTAGGTAAGTTATCTATAAACTTTCCTTTAATCATCTAGTCATCCTCCTTTTCAGTAAAGCCGAACTCTTCATCAATTTTTTCTTGTCTGTTTGCAAACCAGAAAATTAAAATTACGAAGATTCCAAGAGATCCTTGACATGTAAACCAGTATGTTAATGGATAACCAAATGGTCTAAAGTTAGATTCATTCATTTCGGCGCCGAAGAGAAAGATGCCAATCGAGAAAACGAACCAGATCGCTAAAGTAACAAATAGCAAACCTCTGGTTTTTTCCCAGTGTTGAGCTTGTTTTGACATTTTTTATACTCCCTATAGGTTAAAAAAAATTACCATACTCAAAATGTGATAGATTGAAACCCTAAAAAATGCTCCAATTAAAAGTCTTTTTGTAATATATAACAACTAATAGTAGATAAATGGCCCTAAAATATAGATTTAACTTAAAAGATATTAAACTTGAAGATTTTAGGCTTTATCTTTTTTCTTTATTCAAAGCTTTTATTCCTAAGAAAAAAATTAAAAATATTGACGATCTAGAGATTTTCATTCAGCAAAAGTCAGCCTGGATATCTCAAGTTACCTTGTACAGTTATTTAAAAACAAGAATGGGAACTAAATATGTTTTGCATTTTGATGATGAAATATTCTTAACATCAATTAACAAAGCCAAATGGAATATTTATGCAATAGCATTACAAGACTTAACTTTTTATACACTATCTTATCTAAACGTTTTTTATAATTTTAAAGATATGGACCATGCAAAAAGAATTTATGAAAAAATCTTAAATGATGAATTAAAAAATAAAATGCCCGAAGATGTAATTGAAAATGGAAAAGAAACTTTCAATAAAAGATTGCAAAAAATAGAATGGAATAATTATTATAAATCTTGGCCATTCAATGAAAGTGCTTTAGCATTATATGAGTGGGCACCAGTTGCAAAAGAATTAAAAACTTTAGATAGAAAAATTGTTTTAAATTCTATGATTTTAAAATGGGAAAATATTGAAAAGGAATTTATAAAATTAGTTGATATTTAAATATTTTTTCTATTTTCAACTAAGCTTTTTACAACACTTGGATCTGCTAATGTAGTAGCAATAGGGCCAATTTGCTTTCTTACCCAAAGTTTTAATTCTCTTTCTAAATCTAAAGAATGAGTTTCACCTGCATTTAAAGTTACATAGCAGTATAACCCATTTCCTTTTATATCATGTGGAAAACCAACTACTGCGGCTTCAGCTACTTTTGGATGAGCTACAAACGCACTTTCTATTTCTGCAGTTCCTAAATTATGACCTGAAACTATAATTACATCATCTACTCTTCCTGTTATCCAATAATATCCATCTTTGTCTCTTCGACAGCCATCACCTGTAAAATATTTTCCATCAAATTGAGAAAAATATGTTTCTATAAATCTTTTATGATCACCATATACAGTTCTCATCTGGCCAGGCCATGATTGAGCTATACAGAGTCTACCTTGCGCTTCTCCTTTTAAAACTTTACCTGACTTATCTACGATTACTGGTTTAATCCCATAAAAAGGTTTTGTTGCTGAACCAGGTTTCAAGTTTATTGCACCCGTTTGTGGACTTATTAAAATACCCCCAGTTTCTGTTTGCCACCAAGTGTCAACTATAGGACATCTCGAGTCCCCAACCGTTTTATAATACCATTGCCAAGCTTCCGGATTTATAGTTTCACCTACAGTTCCTAATAATTTTAGAGTTTTTCTTGAAGTCTTTTTTACTGGCTTATCACCATCTCTCATAAGTGCACGTATTGCTGTTGGAGCAGTATAAAAAATATTTACTTTATACTTATCAACTATTTGCCACCATCTTGAATTGTCAGGATAAGTTGGAATTCCTTCAAACATAATAGTGGTCGCACCGTTAGACAATGGTCCATAAATTATATAACTATGACCCGTTACCCAACCAATATCAGCTGTACACCAATAAACATCTTTTGGTTTATAATTAAATATATATTGATGAGTCATTGAAGCATAAACCATATAACCACCAGTAGTATGCAAAACTCCTTTTGGTTTTCCTGTTGATCCAGACGTATAAAGAATAAACAGAGGATCCTCTGCATTCATTTCTTCAGGATCACATTTATTAGAAACATTTTTTATCATTTCATTGTACCAAATATCTCTTGAAGAATCCCAGTTAATTCTATTTCCAGTTCTTTTTACAACTACACATTTTTTTACTTTTGGACACTCAACTAATGCTTCATCCATAATTGATTTAAGATGTATGATTTTTCCTCCTCTTACACCTTCATCTGCAGTTATTACGAAATCAGACTTGCAATCATTAATTCTCCCAGAAATACTATCTGGAGAAAATCCTCCAAATATAATTGAATGGATTGCCCCGATTCTAGCACAAGCAAGCATTGTATATGCCAACTCAGGTATCATTGTTAAATAAATTGTAACTCTATCACCTTTCTTAACACCAATTTCTTTTAATCCGTTTGCTGCTTTAGATACTTCTTTGTGAAGTTCCTTGTAAGAGATTTTTTTTTGGACTTTTGGATCGTCACCTACCCATATTATTGCTGTTTTGTCCTTATTTTTTTTTAAGTGTCTATCAATACAGTTTGCTGAAGCATTAAGTGTTCCATCATAAAACCATTTTATTTTAACATCTGAATTACTATATTTTACATCTTTAATTTTTGTATAAGGTTTGATCCAATTAATTCTTTTTCCCTCTTTTTTCCAAAAACCATCATTATCTGAAAGTGATGCTTTATATTTTTTTTCGTATTGTGATTTATTTACAGTTGCTTTACTGATCCAGTCTTTTTTTGTTTTATAAACTAGCTCTTTCTCAACGTTTTGTTCGACTTTTTTTTTAGAAATCTTTTTTCTTTTTATTATTTTCTTTTTTTTTGCTTTTCTTTTTTTCTTTTTTTTCGGCATTGATTTTTTTTTATTGGATACTACTCATCTTCAAAATAATTTTCCAGCTTTTAGTATCAATTGGCATTACAGATAATCTACTTTGTTTAATCAGTGAAAGATCTTTTAAATCCTTATTTTTTTTAATATTTTCAAGGGTTACAGGCCATTTTAATTTACTTTTAAATTTAACTTTCACTGCAACAAATTTCTTCATCTTATCTGTCGGGTCTATAAAAGCAGTTTTTATTACTTCAACAATACCAACAATCTCTTTACCAATGTTAGAGTGATAAAAAAAACAAAGGTCGCCTTTTTTCATTTTTTTTAAATTATTAGCTGCTTGATAATTTCTTACACCATCCCAGTCAGCACCCCTTGCACCTATTTTAATCTGATTATCAATTGACCAAACGTCAGGTTCAGATTTAAGTAGCCATTTTTGTCCCATAATTTTGGATATGTTTTTAAATATAAATCTTATTTTTGATTTTCCAAATATCTTTTTATTATTTTTTTTGTTTCAGAAATCTTACAGTCATTATAACCAGTATTATGTCCCTTACCGCAGTTATAACTTACCATCTCTACTGTATTAGGATATTGTTCTTTTATGAACATTAATTCTTCGGGTCGATTAAATCGATCATCTTCGTAAGCAAATATTAAAGCTTTTATAACTTTAACCTCAGTCATTTTTTTTACTTGTCTCGGGCGCTCTTCTTTTCTCCATTTAGGATATTTATTTATTTCACTTCTTGGTCCAGCAAATGCTGGTGCAAAAACTATTGCTGAATTAAATTTCTTTTCAACTTCATCCATCATCATAAGCGATGTCCATCCTCCTGCAGAGTGACCTGCAAGAAATATTTTTTTTGGGTTTACTCCTACAGATATTAATTGATCTAAAACTACATTTATTTCCTTTTTTCTTTTATAGATATAAGATCCTATTTTACCACCATCTACAGCTTTGGAGCACAAATAATAAAAATATGTATTATCACTATTTGCCAAAACACGTAAAGAGTCTGGAATTTTATTATAGGATTTAGTACATTTTTCTTTTTTTTGGGGTCGAGTGGTTCCATGAGAAAATATAATTATAGTTAAATCTTTTCCATTATCTAAATTTATCTCTGGAGTTTTACCTTTATATTTTTCAGAAATTGGTGATAAATTATTTATGTTAGCTGAACCAAACAACTTAAAACCAGAAAAATTTTTATTTCCTGCTTGAGCATTAAAGCAAAAAATTAAGCTGCATAAAAAAATTAACAAAAATTTCATTTTTTAAATTGTATTTTATTAACAGTTATTTCTTTAATAATCTGTTCCTTATTTAATGACAAGCTTGATTAAATTTTTTTAATCTCCAGTAATTGTAAGGCCATGGTGTCAAAAACCCAACCAAAAGCATTATAGGAACAACCCACCAATTCAAAATAGCTCCCCCAGTTAAAAAATAATCTGTGGTATTCATCGCTATTTCCATACTTAGCATTGAAATAAAACTCATCCCCATTGCAGTTTTCAGTGATTTTGAAAAAGGAATTTTCTGTTTAATTAAAATTAAAGTTTCTAAAATAATACTGGTTATCAAACCATTTATGATTGCTAAAATCATTATATATAAAATTGGAAATGGAATTTTTGTTAATTGAAAAAATAATATAGTGCCAAAATCTCCTATAGCACATCCAAGTAAACACCACGCTGTGTTTTTTGCACTTCTTTTCCAAGTGTGTCTACACGTCCAGCTTAAATTAATTGTTTCAGAACTCATTGTTTATAACCATTATAAGATTTAATTAACTTTAACATCATTTTAAAAAAACTGTATATTAAATCAAAATGAAACCTAATTATAATGACGCAGTAAAAAATTTTCAAAATGGTAAAATAAATGAAGCCAAAGAAATCTGTAATGAAATTTTAAAATCTGAGCCAGATAACTTTAACGCTTACTATTTATTGGGTGTCATTGCTTTTCAAACAAGAAATTATAAACAATCAGAAGAGTTAATTTCAAAAGCTATTGAAATTAATTCAGAAAATTTTGAATTTTATAATTTTATTGGAATAGTCTTAGTTCACCTTAACAGATTTGAAGAAGCTATTAAAAATTGGACTAAAGCTATTGAAATAAATCCAAATAGTTTAGATGCATATAACAATAGGGGAAATGCATTAATTAAATTAAAAAAAAATGAATCTGCGCTAAAAGATTTTGATCAGGCAATAAAAATCAAACCAAATTTTGCACAGGCATATAACAATCGAGGTGTTGTCCTAAAAGACCTCAACAGGTTTGACTCAGCTCTAGATTCTTCAAATAAAGCTATAGAAATAAATCCAAATTATGCTGATGCATATAATTTAAAGGGAGTTATTTTAAGAGAGCTTAATCAAATTGAAGAATCTTTAAATAATTACGACAAAGCCATAGAAATAAATCCTAATTTTGCTGATGCACATGTGAATCGTGGAAATCTATTATTAAATGAAAATAAACAATTAAATTTAGCATTGGAAAGTTTTACTAAGGCTTTAAAAATAAACCCAAATTTAAATTTTCTTTTTGGAAAATATATTCATACTAAAGCTTGGCTTAGTAATTGGGATTCTATTGATGAAGAAATTAATTCTTTAAAAAATAAAATTATTAGCGGATTTAAAACTGCCACTCCTTTTCCAATTTTGTCTTTAATTGATAATCCAGATTTGCAAAAAAAAAATGCAGAAAATTATATTAATAATCAACACGCGTTAGTAAGCAACTTAAAGCCTATTAAAAAAAAAACTCAAAATAAGAAAATAAGAATTGCCTACTATTCAGCAGATTTTAATAATCACCCAACTTCTTATTTAATGGTTCGTTTAATAGAGCTACATGATAGGTCAGATTTTGAAATATTCTGTTTTTCTTTGGCTAACCGAAAAGATGATGAGATGCGTAAAAGAGTTTCAAAAGCCTGTGATAAATTTTTAGATGTAAGTTTAAAAAGTGATCTTGAGATAGCTGAAATATCAAGAAATTTAAATATAGATATTGCTTGTGATGTAATGGGTTTTACCAAAGGAAATAAATTTCAAATATTTGCAGAAAAGTGCGCCCCTATTCAGGTGAGTTATCTCGCTTTTCCAGGTACGACAGGAGCAAGTTTTATAGATTATGTTATTGCTGATAAAACACTTATTTCTCAGGAGTTAAAAAAACATTATTCAGAAAAGATTATTTATTTACCTGACACATACCAAGTAAACGATTCTACAAAAAAAATATCAGATAAAGTTTTTACTAGAGAGGAACTGGGTTTGCCAGAAGATAGTTTTGTTTTTTGTTGTTTTAATAAAAACTATAAAATTTTGCCCAACACTTTTGATATATGGATGAATTTACTAAAAAAAGTTAAAGGTAGCGTACTATGGTTACTTGTTGAAAACTCAACAGCAAGAGAAAATTTAAAAAAAGAAGCAGCAAAAAGAAATATTGACGAGAGTAGAATTATATTTGCAAAAATCATGCCTTTAGCTGATCATTTAGCAAGACACAGATGTGCTGATCTTTTTATTGATACTTTCCCGTATACAGCACATACAACTTGTAGTGATGCACTCTGGGCAGGATTGCCTGTTGTAACTAGAATAGGAAATTCATTTGCAAGCAGAGTTTCAGCAAGTTTATTAAATGCAATTGGTTTACCAGAATTAATTACTTATTCAGAAAAGGAATTTGAAAATTTAGCTCTAGAACTTGCAAATAACAAAGATAAATTAGAAAAAATAAAAATTAAATTAGAAAAAAACAAAATTTCAAAATCTTTATTCAATACAGAAATTTATACTAAAAATATTGAGAGTTCTTATAGGACAATTTATGATCGATACTTAAATAATTTGTCAGCTGAAGACATAGAAATAAACTAAAATTATAGTTTAACACCAGCACCTTTTAAAAATTTTGCATCATTATCTAAAGGTAATCTTGGAGATACGGGTAAATCTAAATTATCAAATTTTTTAATTTTATATTTTTCTAAACCAACCATTGCAATCATTGCTCCATTATCTCCACATAATTTAAGATCTGGAAATAAAGTTTTAAAACCGTTCTCCTTACTTACTTTATTAAGTATATTTCTTATACCTTCATTTGCAGCCACACCTCCAGCAACCACAATATTATTATTACTTTTAGGATTAATTTTATTAAATTCTTGAAAAGCTATTTTTGTTTTTTTGTATAAAATTTCTTCAATTGTTTTTTGAAATGATGCTGCAAGATCAAATTTTTCCTGCTGAGAACTGATGGTTTTCGTTATTCTCAAAATAGCTGTTTTCAAACCTGCAAATGATAGATTACAACCACCTTTATTTATAATTGGTTTTGGTAGATCAAATTTATTTGGATCTCCATTTTTTGCAAATTTTTCTAGTTTTGGCCCACCTGGAAATTCAATTCCTAAAAGTTTTGCGGTTTTATCAAAAGCTTCTCCTAAGGCATCATCAATAGTTGTACCAAGACGTTTATAATTACCAAGTCCATTGACACTTAAGTATTGGCTGTGACCACCAGAAATTAAAAGTAATAAATAAGGATAGTCAATCTTTGAATGTAATTTTGGACTTAAAGCATGTCCTTCAAGATGATTTACTCCAATAAAAGGAACATTTAAAGATGATGCCATCGCTTTTCCAAAATTTAAACCAACTGTTAAACAAATTATTAAACCAGGACCAGATGTAGCAGCAATTGCAGATACTTTATCTAGACTAACTCCACTTTCTTCAATCGCTTTCTTTGCAATTAAATCAATTTTTTCTACATGAGATCTTGCAGCTAATTCTGGCACTACACCACCAAATTCTTTATGAATATCAAACTGACTTGAAATCACATTGGAAAGTATTTTAGGTATACCGCTATCGTCATCCTGAATTAAAGATACAGCGGTTTCATCACAGCTTGTCTCAATCCCTAAAATTATTGCTTTTTTAGCCATAAAAAATTTTTTCTAATTAATACAATTAAACTATAAGAATGTAATAAAAATAAGAATTATGAAAAGAGAAAAAATTATAATTGGCTCTAGAGGAAGCAGCTTAGCCATGATTTATGCGGAAAATGTAAAAGCTAAATTAAAAGAAGTTTTTTCTAAAGAGATAGAAATAAAAAAAATTGTAACCACGGGTGATGAAAATCAAAAAGATAGACTTTCTAACTTGGGTGGCAAAGGTTTATTTTCAAAAAAAATTGAAGATGAATTATTAGAAAATAATATTGATATTGCTGTTCATGCTCTTAAAGATATGCCATCGATTGAAACTGATGGTCTTGAGACGAATTATTTTTTAAAAAGAAATTCTCCAAATGAAATTTTAGTGAGTAATAAAAAAATTAAATTTAATGATCTTAAACCAAATTCTATTGTTGGAACTTCATCTTATAGAAGAGAATATCAACTTAAAAATAAAAGAACTGATTTAAATTATAGATTAATTAGAGGAAACGTAGATACTAGAATCAAAAAAATGGAAAATGGGGACTATGATGCAATTATATTATCTAAGGCTGGAATCGATTCTTTAAAAATAAATGACAAAATAACAGAGGAATTTGAAACGGATGATCTCATACCTTGCGCAGGCCAAGGAATTATAGCTATACAATGCAAAGATAATGATGTTGAAATTAAAAAATTATTAGAAAAAATAAACGATAATCATTCCAGAATTCTTGCCAATACTGAAAGAGAAGTATTAAAAACTTTAGAAGGTGATTGCGATACTGCAGTTGGAGCCTTTTCAAATATTGATGGAAATAATATTAGTTTATCTGCAGAACTTTTTTCAGTAGATGGAAAACATAGATATTTTATTAAAGATACAAAAGATATAAATTTGGCAAAAGAACTTGGAAGAGAAGTAGGTGAAGCTTTAAAATCTCAGTCAAAAGGGAGTTATAAAAGATAAAATGCATATTTTGTTAACAAGACCATTAGATGATTGTAAGGAACTGATTTTAAGATTTAAATCTTTGGGACATAAAGTTTCTCATCTTCCTGTAATTAAAATTCAGAATGTAAATTATGATAAAGTTAATATTAATGAATTTAGTGGAATAATTTTTACAAGTGCTAATGCTATTAAAAATTTAAATACTTCAGATATTAATAAAAAAATTAATTGTTTTTGCGTCGGATCTTCAACAGAGAACGTAGCAAAACAAAATGGATTTCAAAACATTTTTTGTGCCGAAGGAAATGTTAATAATTTAAAAGAAGTTATTTTACAAAATTTTGACAATAGGTCTGGGAACTTGTTATACGTAAGTGGTGAAATTGTATCTTCAAACTTAGATAAAGATTTAATTTCTGAAGGATATAAAGTTAGAAGAATAATTAATTATTCTGTTCTTCCTGTTGAAGAAATTGGAGAAGAATTTATTAATAACTTAAAATCATCAATTCCTGATATGGTCTATGTTTATTCAGAAAATAGTGCCAAAAACTACCTTAACCTTCTAAAAAAATATAATTTATTAGATTATTGGATGAATACTAATTTGATGTGTTTAGGTGAAAAAACCTCTTCAGTATTGAATGAAATTAAATGGAAAAAAATTTTTTTATTTAATTCTGGTGAAGAAGAGTTTTTGCTATATAAAATTTAATTATGGGCGTATTTAATAATTTCAAAGATCTTTTTTTATCAGTTTGGGAAAAGGGAATTTTAGGTATCGATTTTTTTCAAATAATAATTGGTATTGGAATATTTTTTATATTCCTTATTTTCAGAGGCCTAATCAGTAAATTAATTATTAAAAAATTAGAAGTAATTTCTAAAAGAACAACCAATAAACTTGATGATGCATTTGTTAAATCAATGGAAGGCCCAGCTAGATTTTTGCCAATCGTTCTAGGTGTATTTTTTGCAAGTTATTATATGTCTTTTTCTGATGAGACGAGATCATTTGTTGATAACGTAAATAGAACTTTAATTACTGTTTTAATTTTTTGGATCATACACCAAATTATTGAACCAGTTTCTTATATTTTAAGTGGTTTAGATAAATTACTAACCAGAGAACTAGTAGGGTGGATTATTAAGTCCTTAAAAATTTTAATATTTATTTTGGGAGCTGCAGCAGTTCTTGAATTATGGGGAATTAAGATAGGACCAATTATAGCTGGACTAGGATTATTTGGTGTTGCAGTTGCTCTTGGAGCCCAAGATTTATTTAAAAATTTAATCTCAGGGATTTTAGTTTTGGTTGAAAAAAGATTTAAAATTGGCGACTGGATATTGGTTGAAGGAATTATCGAAGGTATTGTTGAAAAAATTGGTTTTAGATCAACAGTAATTAGAAAATTTGATAAATCTTTAGCAATAATACCAAATTTTCAGTTTGCAGAAAATGCAGTAATTAATGTTAGCCAAACAACAAACTGGCTAATCAGCTGGTTCATTACTCTTCAGTATGACACTACAGGAGTGGCTTTCTGTAAAAGAAAAATTGGCATTAGAAATAAAACAAATTGTTGAAAAAAATGGAGCCTCATTTGCTTTCCCTAGCCAGTCAATTTATGTTGAAAAGAAATGATTGCAATTTTTTATTTAGTTCTTCAATTATTAAAATTATATTCTTATGTTGTCATAGCTAATGTAATAATAAGTTGGTTGATAGCATTTAACATTTTAAATACATCAAACAGGTTTGTTTATTCAATTTTAGAATTTACTTATAAACTGACTGATCCAATTTATAATAAAATAAGAAGATTCTTACCTAATTTAGGAGCTTTTGATATTTCACCAATAATTCTTCTTTTGTTGCTATGGTTTATAGAAATGTGTATGAAGCTGTACGTAGCACCATTAATATTTTAATTTAACAATGATTTTAATAGACGGAAAAAAAGCAGCAGCAGAACTTAGAGAAGAGCTTAAGCAAGAAGTTTCTCAATTAAAGTCAAAGTATAGCAAAGTTCCTGGGTTAACTGTTATTTTGATTGGAGATTTAACACCTAGTCAAATATATGTAAGAAATAAAGAAAAATCAGCAAACGAAGTTGGTTTAAAGTCTGAAGTAATAAGGTATCCAGATTCAGTTGAAGAAAAAACTGTTTTAGACAAAATTGAAGAATTAAATAATGATGAAAGCGTATCAGGAATTTTAGTTCAGTTACCTTTACCAAAACATATAGATAAGCAAAAGGTTATAGAAAAAATCTCGCCTAGTAAAGATGTTGATGGTTTTCATCCAATGAATGTTGGAAATCTTTCTTCTGGATATGAAAGCTCAATTCCTTGTACTCCACTTGGATGTTATTTATTAATAAAAAAAATTGAACCAAACTTGAATGGAAAAAAAGCTGTTGTTGTTGGAAGATCAAATTTAAATGGAAAGCCAATGACCCAGTTACTATTAAAAGAAAATTGTACGGTAACTATTACACATTCAAAAACTAAAGATCTTAAAGCTGAATGTTTAGAGGCAGATATAATTGTTGCAGCTGTAGGAATTCCAGAACTTGTAAAAGGTGATTGGGTTAAAAAAGATACGATAGTTATTGATGTAGGCATAAATAAAACTGATAAAGGGATTGTTGGAGATGTAGCTTTTGACGAGGTGTCAAAAGTTGCTAAAGCCTTAACGCCTGTTCCAGGTGGTGTAGGTCCAATGACAATCGCTTGTTTGCTTAAAAATACTATCGAATGTTTTAAAAGGTCTCACAAATAAAATAATCAATTTTATTGATTTCTAATAAGTGGATAAACTTTAGGGTTTAAATATTTTAAATTTGTTAACATTATCAAAATTAAAGTAACTATACCAATACTTATTCCTAGATTTAAAAGTACTTTCAAATCAAACTTCCACACCAATTCAAAAATGTTTTCCATTATAAATTTTGATCCAACTACAGCAAAAAATGTTGCAATTAAAATTACTGAAAAAAAAATTAGTATAAATTCTATTATAGAGGATAAAATTATTTCTTTTTTAGAAAATCCCAAAATTTTAAAAACTAAATTTTGATATTCTTTTACTTTACCTTGTACAATTATTGCACTCGAGATTACAATCAAACCTATAACAATAGTTACTGCAGATATAAGAGTCACAGCAATAAAAACTTTATTTAATACTGCAGTTACTTTACTTAGATAATCTGAAATTTTAATCATGGATAAACTTGGCAATACCTCTAACATTTTAATTTCATCAAATTGATCATCATTATTAAATTTAGCAGTTGCTAAATATTCATGAGGTAATTTTTTTGCAAATTGGGGATTAAATAACATTGCAAAATTAATACTTAAATCACGATAATCTACTTCTCTAAAATTAACTATTTCACCATCAATTTCACGGCCGTATATATTCAATTTAAAAATGTCTCCTAATTGAATATTGAAATCTTTAGCAACTTTTGCATCTAAAGATATTTGTAGCTGATTTGGTTTTGTTAAATCCCACCATTCTCCCTTTACAATTGGGTTATCTACAGGAGCGTTTTCAATCCAAGAAGATCTTCGCTCACTTTCAATTACCCAATAGCTGTCATTATCAGGCTTAATATAGGTATTTGGGTTTATTCCATTAATTTTTACAATCCCTGATGAAACCATTGGCACAATTTCAATGTTTGCGTTTGGATCCATATTTAGAACTCCTTGCTCAAATCTCTCTCTTTCTCCATTTTGAATTCCAACAAAGAAATAATCAGGAGCAATATCTGGTATAGATTTTGCAATTTCTCTTTGAAAATTCGTTCCAACCAAAGCTAATGTTAAAAGTAAAGTTACCCCTAAACCTAGAGACATAATTGTTATTGGTGTAATACTTTTAGTTTGGGTAATATTTTTAATTGATACATTTAGGGAGATATTTGTATTAGATTTAATTTTTTTAAGAAAAAATACAATAACTTTTGAAAGTAAGAAAAATACAATTAAACAAACAAAAAATGCCCCAAAGTAGCCAAAACTATAAGAAGGTCTTTCAGAACTTATTGTGAATAATAAAACTAAAATTGAGAGTAAAACAAAACTTAAAGCAATTGATCTTTTAGAATAATAAAACCGTAAATTTTGAAATACATTTCTAAATAAGTTTGATGCTTTAACTTGATCAATTGAGCTGATTGTTGGAATAGAAAAAATTATAAGAACTAAAAATCCTACTAAAAATATCTTTATAAAATTAACTAAAGAGAATACAGGATAAACATTTAAACCTAATCCATCAGATAAGTATCTGTCAGCAATTGGAACGACTAAAAAACTAGAACAATATGAAATTACTGTAACAACAAATAATAATATTAATAATTGTAAGTAATAAAGTATTTTAATATTACCCGAATAAAAACCAACCGCTTTTCTTACAGCAATCGACATATTATTTTGATTGATAAATGATAGCAATGTATTAGCAATTCCAATTCCCGCAATTAACATTGCGCTTATTGATACTAGGGACAAAAATTGAGAAAAATTATTAATAATCCTTTTTAAACCACTTGCAGAATTTTCAGGATATCTAAGTTTAACTTTTTGATCATCTTTAAATATATTTTCAATTTTTTTTTCAATTTTTTCAGGATTATCATTTGAAATAAATTTTACTTTATATTCATAGTTTAAAAAGCTCCCAATACCGTTTAATTTTAATATCTCTAAGGTTTGCTTTCCTGCTAATGCCCAGTCACCAAATGCAACAAATCCACTTACATCAGGTACTGATTTTATTATTCCAATGACAGTAAAATTTTGATCTTGGACTTTAACTTGTTCATTAATTTTAATATTTAAAGTTTTTGATAGACTCTCATTAATTAAAATAGTGTTTGGCTCTATTTGCATTCGTTCATACGCACCTCTGGGCTCATAAACAACCTCACCATATAACGGATAATTTTCATCAACAGTTTTAATTCTAGTAAATAATGATTTATTTTTTTCTCTGCCTATTGTTGAAAGCATAGTGCTAAATTCAATCATTTGCGAAATCTTTGCAAATTCCTTAACTTTGTTAACCAAATCAAGATTTCCTTGATTACGATTATAATCTATTTCTAAGTCTCCCCCCAAAAGAGCTTTAGCATTATTATTTAGTTCGTTTTTTAAACTATCTTCAATAGTGAAAATTGCACTCAATATAAAAAGACTAATAAATAAAGTAACAATAATACTTGATATTTTTTTATAATTCCTGCTTAAATCTTTTAAGGCATACTTAAAAATTAAATTAAATTCAGAATGATTATTTGATTTTTCCATCTTTAATTTTTATTTTTCGTTTAGCTTTATTTGCAAGTTTTGAATCATGAGTTACCATGATTAAAGAGGAGCCTTCTTCTTTTACATATTTAAATAATATATTAGAAATCATTAATGAGTTTTCAGTATCTAAATTTCCAGTTGGTTCATCTGCTAGTATCAAATCTGGTTTCATAGCGATTGCTCTTGCAATCGCCACACGTTGTTGTTCTCCACCTGATAATTGACTTGGAAGATTATTAAAACGATGTTTCAGACCAAATCGCTCTAATAATAACTTTGCTTCTTTTTCAGGATTTTTAAATCTATTAAGTTCTAAAGTTAAGGCAACATTTTCAACAGCACTATAATTAGGAATTAAGTAAAAAGACTGAAAAATAATTCCAATGTTTTTTTTTCTAATTTCAGAGACCTCATCTTCTTTTAAATTGGTTATCTCTTGCTTTTGAAAAAAGATCTTTCCTGAAGTTGGACGCTCTAAACCTCCAATTAACATAATTAGGCTGGTTTTTCCTGAACCACTTTCACCAACTACAGAAACGGTTTCTTTTTTCTTAATTATTAAATCTATATTCTTTAAAACGCTGATATTATCTTTGCCAGTTTGGTATTTGAGATTTATTTTTTTTAATTTAAGTAGTGTACTCATGAATAAAAGTTTATTTATAAAAATTTTGATAATCTTTCTAGTGCACATAAAGGCAAGTGCAATAGAAAAGGTGTTATTATTCGGGGATAGTTTGATGGCAGGATATGGATTGCCAAAAGAACATCATTTATCTCGAGTTTTACAAAATAATCTTAAAGAAGATGGATTAAATATTGAAGTTATAAATGGTAGTGTTTCGGGAAGCACATCGTCAGGTGGTTTGAATAGAGCAGAGTGGACTTTATGAGAGCCTGGTATTGATTTAATTATTTTAGGTTTAGGGGCAAATGATATGCTCAGAGGAATTCAACCTCCTGAAACAGAAAAAAACTTAGAAGAGATAATTAATATTGCAATAAAAAAACAAATCAAGATTGTTATAGCTGGCATGATTGCTCCAACATCTCATGGAACAACATATAAAAAACAGTTTGATGCAATTTATCCTAAATTATCTAAAAAATATAATCTATCATTAATCCCTTTTCTTCTAGAAGGAGTTGCGCTTGACCCAAATTTAAATCTCCAAGATGGTATTCATCCAAACAAAGAAGGCACAATTATTATTAGTGAAACTTTGCAAAAAATTATTAATGAACATTTACAAGAATATTAATTTTTATTTTTTTCCATCAAATATAATCCATCAGGATTTAAAAAGAAAATTTTTCCGTTTTCAGGATGTATGATTATATCTCTTATTCTGCCTATTTTATTTTTAAATATAATTTCTTCTTGAACATTTAATAAATCATCAAAAATTAATTTTCTTAATGATTGATCTTTTAATGATGTAATTAAAGCATGACCATTCCACTCTTCAAATTCATTACCTTTATAGATTTTGATTGCACTAGTTGCTATTGATGGGACCCAATATTGAATAGCTTTTGTAAAGCCTGGTTTCCATTTTGGTCCAATTGGTAGCCCTGAATAATTTTTTCCTCCCCAACCTAAAATTTTCCATCCATAATTTTCTCCTTTTTTGACTTCTCCAAACCAATCTCCTCCTTTTGCTCCATGATTACTAATGTAAACTTTTCCATCATAAGGAGATATAGTTAAGCCTTGAGGATTTCTAATTCCTATTTGATATATCTCCGGTAACCACTTTGATTTACCTTTAAACTTAGGATTATCTTTTGGAATGCTACCGTCTAAATGAATTCTTATTATACTACCTGGATGTTTAGATGCATCTTGAGCAATCATACCTTTTCCTCTTTCGCCAACAGAAGCATAAAGATAGTTATCTTTAATACCTAATCTTGATCCAAAATGATAACCAGAGTTTATGGGTGGATTAGCTTGAAAAATATTTTTAAATAATAATTTTTCTTTATTTAATTTAGCCTTTGCAATAGATGTACTTGATTTCCGATCACCTCTATCTTCGGTATATGAAATATAAATAAAATTGTTTTTATAAAGAATGTCCAGTAATCCACCCTGTCCATCTTCTAAAAAATTAAGATTATGTTCTATTTCTTTTTGATTAGATGTTAAAATATTTACAATTTTAATTTTTCCACCTTTTTCAGTTATTATTATTTCATCATTACTAATAAATGATGATCCCCAAGGTTTATTTAATGATGTAATTTTCTTAAATTTTAAGTTTTCTGCAAATGAAATAGAAATAAAACTTAAAAAAATAAATGTGAATAAAAAAATTTTTCTCATCAATAGAATAAAATATTTTATTTAAGTTTATTTTTATGAAAATTAATAAACCTTTCTACATTTGATTTATTAAAAGTTTTATTTTCTTCAAATGATACTTTTGTCATCGAATAAGCTTTACTTTTAGTTATTCTGGATTGAATTGTAATATTACCCTTATATAGTTTGAGTTTAATAGATCCATTTACAC
>LULH01000781.1_pt1 | contig 17943 bp, 16 predicted proteins | sample 728201 | NCBI WGS metagenome assembly LULH01 (sample SAMN03860294, study PRJNA289734) | marine metagenome | biome: seawater column; feature: ocean; material: water; isolation source: Red Sea water column Station 169 - depth 100m | place: Saudi Arabia: Red Sea | collected 2011-10-15 | depth 100 m
CTCTACAACATTGCAATGAGCAGCTATTACTTTTTCATTCAATATTCCGAGGTTAAATGCGTGTTTAATTGGGGAAGTATCATAGTTAGATTTAATATAGTCCATCTCTTTTTGAGTTTGAGCTAGGTGTATATGTGTTAATAAATTATTTTCTAGCGCATAATTGCTTAATTCTTTAAGTCCTTTTGGGCTTACTGTTGAAGTTTCATGTGGTGCAACAATTGGATGAACTGTACTATGATTTTTCCAATTATTATTAAAGGACTTTGCTAGTTTAATTTGTTCTTTACCAGTCCATGGACCATACTCAGTCATAATTGTGTGCCCAATAAATCCTCTTATTCCAATATATTCACACGCTTTTGCAACTGAATCAGCAAAAAAATAATGATCATTAATTGATGTTGTGCCAGATGATATAGCATCCATCATGCCTAATAAAGAAAGCTTGTAAACTAAATCTTCATCTATAGAACCTTTTGGTAATTCGTTAATTTTAATTGAGTCTTTAGTTATTGTTTCTATCGGTACTATATTCTCTATGTATTTTCCATTAACAATTAAAACAGAATTTTTATGAACAGTTTTGTAATCTTCAACTATGTATCGAGCTGAGAAATATTCTTTACTTATCAATTATTGTTCAGGAATAGGGACAGGTCTTACCCTTATTCTTTGTCTTATGCCAATAAGTATTAACACAACAACTGTTAGAGCATAAGGGACCATTAAGATTAGTCTTGAGTCTAATTCATATACACCTTGAAGTCTTATACCGATTGCGTCTCCTAAACCAAAAAATAAACTAGCACCAAATGTACCAAGTGGAGTGTTGTTACCAAATGAAGAAGCAACAAGTCCTATATAGCCTTTTCCAGCTGACATTCCCTCTGTAAAAAGAGTCATGTTTTCTAGTGAAAGAAAAGTACCACCTATACCTGCTAAAACTCCTGAAAAAATAACAGTTAACCATTTCATTCTTAAAGTATTAATTCCAGCATCTTCTGCAGCCTCAGGATTTTCACCAGTAGCTCTAATAGCTGTTCCCAATCTTGTCTTGTAATAAACCAAATATAAAACAATAGCTAGAAAAAAAACAAGGTAAATTGAAGGTGTATATCCTGAAAGAATTTTTTCAAAACGAGTATCTACAAGAAATTCGAAATTTATTGGATCGATGCCTTGAATGGAAGGGTCAGAAAAAAAACCTCTACGTTTGAATAATGTTTCTAATAAATATCTTGTACCAGCAATAGAAAAAATGTTGATCGCTAAACCTACTAAAACTTCATCTGCACCTAAATTAAAACTCAAAACACCAAATAAAACTGCCGTAAGCACTCCAGCAGATACTCCCCAAATAAAACCAGTTAGGGCACTTCCTGAATAGTAGCTTGCTGCGATTCCAACAAATGCTGCGTTGAGCATTTTACCCTCTAAACCAATATTCAAAACACCAGAAGCGGAGCACATTGCTGCACCAAACCCAATTAAGGCAATTGGAGTTGCACTACGAATTAAGCTCCTAAAAAGAGAGATATCAAATATTTCAAGCCATTCCATTTATTTAATCTTTCTAGTAAAAAAAGCGTCTAGTTTTCTAACGAATTTAAATCTTTCCAGTGAAGATACAAGCTTTTGTGCGCTAACAAAAAATATTAAAATTGAGAGGAGAATCACAACTATTTCTCGAGAAACTTCAGTTTTATAATCAACAAATAAACCACCGTTTCTTAGAGCACTCCAAAATAAAGAAGCAATTAAACCGCCGATTGGTTCTAGTTTACCCACAATTGCAATAAGAATTCCATCAAACCCTTGGTTAAAAAGAAGTTCTTGGTAAAAATATCTAGCATTTCCAAGAATTTCGATACCACCAGCAAGTCCCCCAAGTCCTCCAGAAATTAACATTCCTGTTATTGCAGATCTATCTGAAGGTATTCCAAGGTAAGAACTATATCTAGATGGATAAAACCCGACAAGACCATCGCCACCAGATCTTAATTCGTAACCAAATGTTGTTTTTTTAAGAATAAAATATGTTAAAAATGCAATAATTACCGCTATGAAAAAACCAGAGTTAAATTGTGAATTTGGAAAATATTGTTTTAATTCAGCAGTTTCTAATATTCTTGGAGTCGCAGGTGCTATAGGGTCTGCTCTAAATGGTCCATTAGCCATATAGGAAACAAACAATACAGCAACGAAATTAAGAATAATTGTTGAAATTATCTCACTTACACCCGCATAAACTTTTAATAAAGCTGGTAGCAACATCCACAAACTTCCAGTAATAATAGCAATAGCTATACATAAAGATACATGGGGAATATGGCCCAAGGATGTAAATTTATATCCTGCCCATGCAGCATATAAACCCCCGATATACATTGATCCATTTATTCCAATATTAAACATACCAACTCTAAAAGAAACCACAGTTGCAATTGACGTTAGAATATATGGAGTCGCAATATTTAAAGTATTCAAAATATTTCTCTGTCCAACAACAGCGCCTTCAAAAAATAATTTCCCAATTTCTCTAGGAACAAAACCAGTAACAGTTAATAAAACCCAAGCAATACCAATAGTTATTATTGTTCCTGCAAAAAGAATGAGTACATCTTTAAATGAAAATTTTTCCATTATTAATCCTTTATTCCAGCCATATATAGACCCATTTGTTGCTGATCTACATCTTTAGGGTTTACCCATTCAACTATTTCACCCTCGTAAATAACTGCTACTCTATCTGCGACTGACATAACCTCATCTAATTCTGCGGAAACTAATAAAACTGCTTTTCCAGAATCCCTTATCTCAACAAGTTGTTTATGAATTGCTTCTATATTTCCTATATCAACTCCTCGAGTTGGTTGAGATGCTATTGTCAAAAGTGGATCTTCTGAGAGCTCCCTAGCAATAACAACTTTTTGTTGGTTCCCGCCAGATAAAGATCCTGTTCTTACAAAAACTCCAGGTGTTCTAATATCAAATTTTTCCCTTAAATTATTACTATGGTCAACTACGTTTTTCATACTAATAATTCCACCCTTAGAAAGAGGGCTTCTGAAATATGAGGTTCCGACTAAGTTTTCCCAAATATCTAATTTCAAGTTGAGTCCAGTATTAGCCCTGTCCTCTGGAACATGTGCCAAGCCAGCTCTTCGTCTTTTTCGTGGAGAAATAGATTCTATGTTTTTACCATCAAAAATAACCTCACCTTTACTTGTTGGTCTTAAGCCTGACAAGGCTTCAACTAGTTCTGTTTGACCATTTCCATCAACACCTGCGATTCCAACAATTTCACCTTTATGAACATCTAAAGATAAGTTTTTGACAGCAAGCAATCCTCGTGCATCATGTACCCATAAATTTTTTACTTCCAAGACTTTTTCAGTAGGTTTTGCTTCTTCTTTTTCAACTTGCATAAATACTTCACGTCCTACCATTAATTTTGCTAATTCTTTAGGAGAAGTGTCTTTTGTATCGGAGACTCCTTGAACTTTTCCATCTCTCATGACTGTTACTCTGTCAGAAATTTCCATAACTTCTCTTAACTTATGGGTAATAAAAATTACTGTTTTACCTTCATCAACAAGACTTCTGATAACTTCAAATAATTCATCGGTCTCTTGGGGTGTAAGCACTGCGGTTGGTTCATCTAAAATTAAAATGTTTGCGTTTCTATATAAAGTTTTTAGAATTTCAGTTCTTTGTTGAATACCTACAGAAGCGTCTATCATTCTAAGTTTTGGATCAACATCTAATCCATACTTTTTTGCAATATTTGAAACTTCAGAATTTAATTCATCCCAATCAATAAAACCTCTTGAATTTCTTGGCTCTTGGCCTAATCCAATGTTTTCTGCAGCAGTAAAAGATGGCACTAAATGAAACTCTTGATGAACCATGCCTATGCCAAGCTCAATCGCTTTATCTACTTTGTTTATTTCAACCGGTTTATCATTTATAAATATTTCGCCTGAATCAGGTTGTTCAATTCCATATAAAATTTTTACGAGAGTTGATTTTCCAGCTCCATTTTCCCCAACTAGAGCGTGTATCTCACCTTTTAAGACCTTGAAGTCTACAGAATCATTAGCAGTAACTCCCGGATAGGATTTTGTTATATTTTTTACTTCTACTGCTGTTTCTATATTGTTTTGAGTCATGATATATATCTTATATTTTCTAGCCCGAAAGAAATCGGGCTAGAAAATAAATTTTTATATATTAGCCACCAGCTGTAACGTCGGTAACTACTATTTCACCAGATACAATCATAGCTCTAACTTCTGCAACTTCTTCAACAAGCGCATCAATCTCAGCTGCCATGTCTGGATTTTGTTCTTTGAAGAGATTTGTTCCATCAACAAGCCATGTTGATCCAACAAAATTTTCTGCTAATCCATAGCTATCGATTGAGCTAAATACTTGACCATTAGCTGCAATTGTGTCTTGGATAACTTTATAAACTGATTTATCAACACCCTTCATCATTGATGTAATCATTGTTCCTGGTTGAATATAGTCTTGATTTGAATCAACACCTACTGCATAATTACCAGTTTCTGCTGCTGCTTCGTATGCTCCATCACCTGTAGCACCACCAGCGGCGAAAATTACGTCAGCACCTTGTTCAAAGCAACTGAGCCCAATTTCTTTACCTTTTGCAGGGTCTCCCCAGCTTCCAGCATAACCTGCGCAGAATTCAACATCAGGATTTGCGTATCTAGCACCTTCTTCCCAACCAGTTTGGAATTTTCTAATGATTGGAACGTCCATTCCTCCCATGAAAGCTACCTTTCCAGTTTTAGAAAGTTTTGCAGCAATATAACCTACCTCAAAAGAACCTTCATGTTCTTTGAATATAATATTTGCCACATTAGGCAATAGATTTCCGTCATCATCAGTAACAACCATATCTACAATTGCAAACTGAATATCTGGGTTAGCAAGAGCTGCTTCTTTAATTCTCTCTGCTTCAGAAAAGCTAATTCCAATAATTAATTCTTTTCCGTCAGCAATGAGATTTTGATAAGCTGCTGCTCTTTCAGATTCTTCGGCTTCAATAAAGTCGCCGTCGATTCCTAGTTCTGCAAGTGCTTGATCGAAGCCTCTTTTCGCTGAGTCCATAAATGAACGGTCACCTAAAGCTCCAAGTACTATACCTACTTTTAACGCTTCTGCTTCTGGCTCTTCTGCAGGTGCTGCAGTAGTAGCTGGAGAATCAAGAGTCTCTTGTTCTGCTGCTGGTTCTGCAACCTCTTCAGTAGTTGTTTCTGAGCTGCCACCACAGGCAGACAAAATCAACATTAATGACAGAAGTACAAAAACGGATTTCTTTTTAGTAATCATTAATTTACTCCTTCATTATTTAAATAATGATTTAATAATTCTATCTGAAATTGTTAAAAGTGTCTTATTGATTGAAGGTAAATATTTACTTTTATGGGAGAAGTTTTGAGGTATTTGTTATTATATTAAACAACTTTTCATCATCTACTTTGTTCATCCAGTGAACGTTTTTATTTCTTCCAGAAATATGATTAATGTCAACCACTGTTTGGCCTAGTGTTAATTCTGAATCAACCTCAACTTCGACATTGGTAACTTCTCCAGTAGTTAAAGAGCTATCGACTAAATAAGCAGTTACAAATGCATCATGTACTGGAGTTCCATCTGGAAACTTTTGTTTAACTATTTCTAAATCAGCTAAGGACCCCATTAACCCAACAAGATATTCTCCAGTAGTGGTACCTGTTTCATGAATTGTATTCAGTCTTTCACTTGTAGAAATTGCTTGATGTGTAACATCTAACCCCATCATTACTAAATTTGCACCTGAACTTAACACAACTTTTGCTGCTTCCGGGTCAACTAAAATATTAAACTCTGCCACAGGTGTATGATTTCCGAAACCTGCTCCTCCTCCCATGAAAATAATTTGATCTATGTTTTTAGCTAACTCAGGGTTAGCGCTTAAAACTTTTCCAATATTTGTCATTGGACCAAGTACACAAATAGTAATTTTCTCATCACTGTTTTTTAGTAATTCAGTTATGTAATCTACTGCTCCTGTAGATTCTTCGCTTTTTGAAGGCTCAGGAAACCCAACTCCATTTAATCCATCTGTTCCGTGAACCCATTCTGCTGTGAGTAAATCTCTATTTAAGGGCTCCGATTCCCCTTTGTAGACTGGGATACTGTTTCTTTTGGCATGTTCGAGAATTCTAAGAGCATTTCTTGTTCCAACATCTACGCCAACATTTCCTCCAACTGTAGTTATTGCAATTAATTCTTCATCCGTAAAATGTGCTAAAGCAATGAGAATTGCTACGGCGTTTAATGAAATTATTATTGTTGATCCAGCTTTATATTTACCTTGTAAAAGCTCTTCTGAAAGAGGGTCCTCAAGTAGTCTCTGTATAGACCTTCTTAAAGGTCTCGCTCCAAATTCTTTATCATAACCTTCGGTTGCTAAAAATTCTTTAGCTTCATCAGAAAGTACAATTTCTAAGTCAGAGTTTTTAAGTTGACTGTGTACTCTATCAAGCATTAAGTCAACAATTTCTTTAACTTCGTCAATTGTTAGCTCATGGAAAACAATTGTTTCATCTATTCTATTTAAAAACTCAGGCCTAAAATATCTTTTTAATTCTTCACCAACTTTTGATTTCATTTTTTCATAATTATCGATCTCGCTTAGATTACTGAAGCCGACATTTTTGGAAATATCTTTGGTTCCTAAATTTGAAGTCATGATAATTATTGTGTTCTTAAAATCAACTGTTCTACCTTGTGCATCTGTAAGTCTTCCATCTTCTAGAATTTGGAGAAGTGTATTAAATACATCAGGATGTGCTTTTTCAACTTCGTCAAGAAGAACTATACTGAAAGGTTTTCTTCTTACAGCTTCAGTGAGTTGGCCTCCTTCATCATAACCAACATAACCCGGAGGTGAGCCAATTAATCTACTTACTGTGTGCTTTTCCATATATTCAGACATGTCTATCTGAATTAATGAATCTTCATCGCCAAAAAGAAACTCTGCTAAAGCTTTTGCAGTCTCAGTTTTACCAACACCAGATGGTCCTAAAAATATAAATGAACCAGATGGTCTTTTTGGATCTTTTAATCCAGACCTTGTTCTTCTGATAGCTTTTGAAACAGCCGCAATTGCTTCATTTTGACCAATAATTCTCTTATGTAGCTCGATTTCCATTTCTAACAATCTAGCTGTCTCTTCTTGGGTTAATCTATGAACTGGTATGCCTGTCCATTGAGCTAAAACTTCTGCAATTTCTTCTTCATCAATTACCATTTCAATTTCTGAAGCAGATGCTGAGTCTATAGTGTTGACTTCATCAAGTAATAGTTTTTCCTGATCTCTTATTTGAGCTGCTTTCTCAAACAATTGAGATTGAACAGCATCAATTTTTTGCTCTCTTAAATTCTTAAGTTTATCAGCTATTTCTTGTTTATCTTGATCAAGAGGTTTCTTGTAAACTCTCATACGACTACCTGCTTCGTCAATCAAGTCAATAGCTTTGTCAGGTAAGAATCTATCAGATATATATCTGTCTGCCATATTAACAGCAGAAGCGATAGCTTGATCTGTAAACCTGACTCCGTGGTGGACCTCATATCTATCTTTCAATCCATCTAATATTTCTATAGCATCTGAGAGTTTTGGCTCATCAACTTGTACGGACTGGAATCTTCTTTCAAGTGCAGCATCCTTTTCAAAATGCTTTCTAAATTCTTCTAGTGTTGTGGCACCTATTGTCTGAAGTTCGCCCCTTGCTAACATTGGTTTTAAAATTGACGCAGCATCAATCGCTCCTTCAGCAGCTCCGGCACCAACAAGTGTGTGTATTTCATCTATAAATAAAACAATGTCACCTCTTGTTTTTATTTCCTTTAAGACTTTCTTTAAACGTTCTTCGAAGTCACCCCTGTATCTTGATCCTGCTACTAAAGCAGATAAGTCAAGTGTATAAATTTGTTTACCTTCAAGAGTTACTGGTACGTCACCTGAAACGATTTTTTGAGCTAAACCCTCAACAATCGCAGTTTTACCAACTCCTGGCTCACCAATTAAAACTGGATTATTCTTTGTTCTTCTGGATAGTATTTGCATTACTCTTTCAATCTCTGTTGTTCTGCCAATAACAGGGTCGAGCTTTCCTTCTTTTGCCATTCTTGTAAGATTTCGTCCAAATTGATCTAAGATAGCTGAACCTGTTCCTGAACCAGGTCTTTCCCTACCTCCTGTAGATGCAGCTTGTTGCTTTTTGCTTTCACCTGCAGATGAAATTAATTTGATCACTGTTTGTCTAACTTGAGATAGTTCAGCACCTAATTTTTTTAAAACTTGAGCAGCAACGCCTTCTCCTTCACGAATCAATCCGAGAAGTATATGTTCTGTTCCTATGTAATTATGTCCTAGTTGTAAGGCCTCTCGCAGTGATAGTTCTAAAACTTTTTTTGCTCTAGGAGTAAAAGGAATATGCCCACTTGGTGATTGTTGGCCTTCTCCAATAATTTCAACAACTTCTGACCTAACGCTGTCAATGTTGATATTTAATTCTTCCAAAGCTTTTGCAGCATGGCCTTCGCCTTCTTGAATTAAACCAAGAAGTATATGTTCTGTGCCAATGTAATTATGATTAAGTCTTCTAGCTTCTTCCTGTGCTAAAACTACGACCCTTCTGGCTCTATCAGTAAATCTTTCAAACATATAGTTATATTACCAAGGGTCTGTTTATACACTTAAATGAAAATTACAACTATTTATACATTTACTTTATTCTTTAGTTATGGAAAGCAATGAAATCAAAAAAATTATTCCTTTCGATGATATTTGGGATAACTTAAATGTATTAGAAGAAAGACTATTAGAAATTTCTAGCTCTTCAAATGATTACCTTACATCAATTTCTCAATATCTTATAAATGCCGGAGGTGGGAGTTTATATCATGACGATGTAATGGACAATGCTACAACAAGAAGGGGAGTTGAAAGTTCAAACTCAAAATGGAACTCTACCCTTTCAATACTCGCAGGAGATTATTTACTTGCGAGATCTTCTGAGCTTGCAGCTGAAAGTTTAGGACTAGAATCTGTCAAACTGTTGGCATCAACTTATGCAGAATTAGTTGAAGGTCAAACTAAAGAGTTAAATTTAGCTTTTGACCTTGATCAAAATATTGATGATTACTTAACAGTTATTGAAGGAAAAACTGCGAGCCTTATTAGAACAAGTGCAAGACTTGGTTCTCTTGCTAGTTCAGCAGATAGTGAGGTTGTTGATGCATTGAGCAATTGGGGTTGGAACTGTGGAATAATTTTTCAAATATCTGATGATATATTAGATTTAACTTCTGACTCGCAAACGTTGGGAAAGCCTGCAGGTAATGATATTTTAGAAGGAACTTACACATTACCAGTCTTAATTGCATTGAATAAAGACAAAGGTAAGTACCAGGAACTTTTGACTGAAATAAAAGAAGAGAAAATTGATGTTAAAAATGTGCTTGATGAATTTACTACAAAGGAAATAATTGACGACTCAAAAGAAATAATCAACGGCTACTTAAATGAGAGTGTAGAGGCGATATTTACTCTCAAAGATCATGAACTATTTCCAGTTCTAGAAAACATTAACAATTATCTTATTAATCGAACAAATTAATTTTCAGGTTTTAAATGTGGAAAGGCAATAACTTCTCTAATTGATTCATTGTTTGTAAGCATCATTACAAATCTATCTACACCAAAACCAAGTCCACCAGTTGGAGGTAGCCCATACTCCAAAGCTTCAATGTAATCGCTGTCTTCTACATGTGCCTCTTCATCTCCCTCAGCTTTTTTTTGTGCTTGTTCTTTTAACCTTGCTTCTTGATCAACTGGATCAATGAGTTCGGAAAAACCATTGGCTAATTCACTACCAAAAGCAAATAATTCAAACCTTTCAGTCACTCCGTTCTTTTCTTTACTTTCCCTAGCAAATGGTGAGGCCTCTTTGGGGTAGTCTGTTACAAATGTAGGATTTACAATATTGTCTTCAATGTATTTTTCAAACAAATCGTAAACTAACATTCCTGTAGTTTTAGATTCATTCTCAATCTTATGTTTTGTTAAAAACTCTTCTTTGATTTGTTTTAAATCTGAATTATGTTTGATTTCAATATCAAAATGTTCACTTACCAAATCAAACATACTTATTCTTTTCCAAGGAAAACTAAAATCTGCTTCTTTTTCAGTAAATTCTATCTTTAAATCATGATTTAATTGACTTAATATGTACTCGCACATCTTTTCAACCATATCCATTACACCATTTACATCTGTGTAAGCCTCGTAACTTTCCATCATTGTGAACTCAGGTGAGTGCGTTTGGTCAATGCCTTCATTTCTAAAAACTTTTCCAACTTCAAAAACTTTTTCATAACCACCAATAATTAATCTTTTTAAATATAGCTCAGGAGCAATTCGAAGAAACATGTCAATACTCATTGCGTTATGGTGTGTCACAAAAGGTTTGGCAATAGCACCGCCTGCTTTTGGCTGGAGTGTAGGGGTCTCAACTTCAATAAAACCATCGCTAACCATAAACTCTCTTATTAATTTGAGAACTTTAAATCTCGTATCTATAGTTTTCTTTGCATCATCATTTACGATTAAATCAAGATACCTTTGTCTAAATCTAGTTTCTTTATCTTTCAATCCATGCCACTTTTCAGGAAGTGTTCTTAAAGATTTGCTCAAAACTATTAAATTGGAAATTTTTAATGAAAGCTCTCCCTTTTTTGTTTTCATTATGCTTCCAGAAGTACCTACTATGTCTCCAACATCCATTAATTCAATGTGTTCTTCTAATTTCTCATCTAAATCATCTTTAGAAGCAAGTAATTGTATTTTGCCAGTTGAGTCTTTTACATCTATAAATGTTAATTTTCCAAAAGACCTAATACTTAGTACTCGACCTCTCACAGCAACGCTAATATCTGTTTGTTCTCCATTGTCTAGACTTTGATGGTTGGCATGAATGTCGCTTATAAAACTTGTATTTTTAAAGTATGTTGGAAAAGACTCTGTTCGTTTTAATTTTTCAACCTTCTCACGTCTAAGGTCATATATTTCTTTTTCAGATTTTGATAATTCGGTCACATTTATATCCTAATTATTTAAGTTAAATATTTCTTCTAACCCAACTAATGTTAGATTTTCTTCATACTGTGCATTTAAATTAAGTGCAGGCTGAATAATTGGACTTAAACCTCCAGTTAGAATAATTTTTGGTTTTGTTCCCAATTCTTGCAAAAGTCTCTCAATCATAGAATCTATCATAGATGCGTGCCCAAAGATTAACCCGCTCTGAATAGCTTCATAAGTATTTTTACCTACAACTTTTTTTGGAAGGTCTAATTCAACAGATTTCAAAGAAGCGGTCTTCGATGTTAAAGCGTCCAGGCTAATCTTTATGCCCGGTGCAATAGCTCCGCCTAGATACTCTTTTTTATTGTTTACAACATCAAAAGTAGTTGCTGTCCCTAAATCAACAATTACAACATCTGACTCGGCAATTTTATAACCAGCAACTGAATTTGCTATCCTGTCAGGTCCTAATTCTTTCGGATTATCAATATTTACTTTTAAACCTGTTTTAATACCAGGACCCACAACGATAGGTGGGAAATCTAAATATTTCTCAATTGCTTGAACCATATTATTAGTTACTTGAGGAACAACTGAGCAGACTATAGAACCTGCTAATTCATTTCTTTTGTCATCTATTAGGTTAAAAGTGGAGTTAAAAAGTGCCAACAATTCATCTGGAGTGTTTGCATCTCTAGTAGTAAACCTGTAAGAATCCCAGCCATCCTTGTTTCCTATTCCAACTGTTGTTTCAGTATTTCCAATATCAATTGCTATTATTTTTTTCATATTTCTATATCAATGTTGTCTATCAGCCTTACATTTTCAACATAAGCTGCAGTTAATAACTTTAATTTCTTTGAGTATTTATTTGGATAATTAAAATTTTCTTCATCCACTATTTCAAGATAGTCCAAATCTATTTCATTTTGATTAAATGAATTAATCCCTAGTTCAACAGATTCTTCAAAACTTTTACCTAAATTTATTTCTTTAGCCACTTTTTGTAAAGATTTAAAAATATTTGCTGCAATTAATTTAGCATCTTGTGATAAATGCTTATTTCGGCTACTCAAAGCAAGGCCATTTATATCTCGAAATATTTCACCTTCTATTATTTCAATATTTAAATCAAGCCGATTAACCATGTCCTTAATTAAAAATAATTGTTGCGCATCTTTTTTCCCAAACACAGCATGGCTAGGCTTTATTAAATCAAACAGTCTATTTACAACAGTTAAAACTCCCTCGAAATGGCCAGGCCTTGAAGCTCCCTCGAGAATAGATCCCACTTTACTAGGAACAATAGAAGGGACTCCTTCACTAGGATAAATGTAGCTTTCCTGAGGGAGAAAAATAAAATCAACACCCCTACTTTTCAAAAATTGAATATCTTGTTCAAGCTCGATAGGATAATTTTTGAAATCGTCATCATTATTGAATTGTCTTCTATTTAGAAATATGGATACCAAAGTTTTTAAATTTGTTTCTTTTCCAATATCTACAAGTGACAGGTGGCCTTCATGTATTGCTCCCATTGTGGGAATAAAACATATGTTTTCAGACAGGATGTCATCGTTTATTGTATTTATCACTTTTGTCATTATCGTGCCCTAAAATGGTGCCCGTACTTAAGTTTTAATTTTACCAATATTAGTTATTTTTTGATCAAAAATTTTAAAACTAGATTTATCTAAAGGCTTATTTAAAACCTCATATAAAGGCTCGACAACAAAAAGTCTATTTTGCCAATCATAATGAGGGATAATCAAATCTTCTTCCTCAATTTCTTCACCTTTAAAAAATATAATATCTATGTCTATCAACCTTGGTCCGTATCTAAAATTTTTCTTTCGCCCCATTTGAGTTTCTATTTCCTTAATTTTTATCAGTAAATTTCTAGCTGTTCCTTGGTATTCAATTTCAATAACAATGTTGAAAAAATCATCTTGTTCTTTGTAAAGTAGTGGTTCTGTTTTGTAGACTGATGAGATTTTAATAATCTTGGCAAAATTAGAAATTAGCCTTACTGCATCAATTAAATTACTTTCTTTATTACCAATATTTGAGCCCAAGGAGAGAAAAATACTATTTGAATTCTTCACGATAAGAAACCGAAATGCCCTCTGTTCTATCTTTTAAAATTGTATCTGGTTTATGAACTGTGACTTTAATTTCTTGTAACATAGATTCATTTTTTGCGTATTTAAATACAATTTGTTCAGAAATTTGTTTTGCTAAAGTTTCAATTAAATCATAGCTTTCTGTGTTTACGAATTTTATAACTAAATTAACAATTTCCTCATAATTAAGTGTTTTGTTAATATCGTCTGCAGAAAAATCAGAAATATTGATATTAATATCTACCAAAAATTCTTGATCATTTTGTTTTTCGTGATCATAAATTCCATGTTTTCCAGAGCACTTGATTTTAGAAATATTTATGTCGAATGACATTATTTATGTAGTGGGAATAAGAGCTATAGCTTTTGGTGAAAGTGGTTTTTCTAATATTTTTTCAAGTATGGTTCTTGCCAAAATAGGATCGTCCAAAAGTTTAGAGTAAATTAAATAACCAGCAAGAATTCCCGGAACTTGTTCATCTAATAATTCTCGATGTATTAGAAGCTTTCGATCCTTGTCTGATAATGCTTCTTTGATTGCATCAAAAATAACATTTAGAGACTCTTTTGGAATGTCATCACTTAGCGGATAGTGATAAGTTCTAAAACCTACTTCTTGATAGTTTTTAAGATTAAAGTCTGAATCAAGTAGAGAGAAAATAGCATTAATGCCCTGTCCTTTTAGCCACTGAATTTCTTCTTCCCTCCTTATTTTACGAGGAGTAAGGCCACCGCCGCCAATGCATTCGGAAACAGCTAGTTTTCCTTCAATTATCCAATGAAAATCATTGGGTTTTAAACCAGCCATTGTAACCTCCGTAAATTATATACTAGCTTAAATGTAAAACTAAGAAGCTATGTGTAGCCTGACCAAAGAAACGCCAGAGTTTATACAGTGGTCATAAAGTTCTTCATCTGTCATCTCTAAATTTTGAGCAAATTTTTTCTTCGAATAACCCACAACTAATGGAAATCCAAAGGAAAAATATTCTAGATTTTTAAATAATTTTTGAGAGTCCTCCATTGATTTACCAAAGCCTAATCCTGGATCAATAGAAATTCTGTTTTTATCAACTCCATGAGAAATTAAATTTTCTATTTTTTCTTCTAAATGATCTCTTACTTCTTTTACTACATCTTTGTAATTCATCTTTTCTTGAATATCAGATGAATTTGGGTGCCTATGTACAAGAATAATCTTTGGAGCTTTTTCAATAATTAATTGAATCATTTTTAAATCATTGAAACCACTTACATCGTTAACAATTTCAAAATTATTTTCTAAAGCATGTCTGGCAATCTCATAATTCATCGTATCTACGGATAATTTAAACTTTCCAAAATAATTAGAAATAAAAAAATTAAGTCTTTTTAATTCTTGTTCATAACTAACTTCTTTAAAGCCGGGTTTAGTTGAAACTCCACCAACATCAAGAATTTTTATTTCCTTTTCTTCTGCTGTTTTTAATAAAAATCCCAGTCTCTCTTTGTTTTCAAAAACACCGTCACCAGTAAATGAATCCTTTGTTGAATTAATAATTCCAATTACTTTTTGGTTAACTGAATTTAAAAGATTATTCCAATCCGTCAATTTTAAGAAAAGTTTAAAAGTGCTTCGTTTCTTAAAGAAAAGTCTAATTCATACACACCCGTTGAGTATGTAGTTATGACCTCCTCTGATGAATTTTGAGAATTCAATAAATCAGAGCAAAGATGTTTTGCAGACATTTTAACAAACACTCCATCGGCATCTAAAGTTTTGTGTATGAACGAGGCAATTTTTTCAGTTAACTTTTCCTGTAATGTTAAGTCGTTTGAAAAATGTCCTACAAGATCACTAAATTTTGAAATTCCCAATATCTTTTTCTTTGGGAAAACAGCAATACTTGCTGAGCCGTGAAAAGGCATCATATGATGTTCACATAAGCTAATGTATGAAATTCCATTTATATAAATGGGTTGATTGTGTGTAACTTCTTTTAGTGATTCAAAAATAAGTGTTTCATCACTTTTATTAGATAATTTTTTTTGAACTTGGTCTAAAAACTTAATTGATAAATTTTTTATTTCTTCATCACTTTTATCAGTTATTTCTTTTAGTAAGAAAAATAAAGATTCCTGCGCCTGGATTAGGTTAGTTTGAACTTCGCTCATCAGGCAAGCCTTAAGCTTTTACCAGTACCCTGAATTTTTACTTTTTTAATAGATTTAAATACTTCAGCCATTTGTTTTTTAAACTTCTTTAATATTTTTCCAGCAATTATGTGAGCGTCATTTAATAAATTTCTTACCTCGTCATCTATAGATGAGGCGACTTCGTCAGAATAGTCTTGTTGTCTTCCATAGTCTCGACCAAGGAATACTTCATTTGAACCTTTGCCATAAAGCATTGGTCCAAGCTTTTCACTCATACCAAATTCCATCACCATTCTTCTCGCAATATCTGTTGCTTTTTCAATATCGTTTGATGCTCCTGTAGTTGGGTCTGCAAATATTAACTCCTCTGCAACTCTGCCTCCCATAAGCATTGCGAGTCTGTCTTTTAATTCAGCCTTAGATGAAAGATACTTTTCACTATCGGGCAATGCCTGAGTATAGCCAAGTGCTCTTCCCCTAGGGATAATGGTAACTTTGTGAATTGGATCTGCATTTGGAAGTGCCCAGCCTACTAAAGCATGGCCAGTTTCATGATAGGCAATAATTAACCTTTCCTCTTCTGTCATTACTTGACTTTTCTTTTCAGGACCAGCCATAACTCTATCGATTGAGTTCTCGATATCGGCAATACCTATAGTTTTTTTATTTTTTCTTGCAGCTAGTAGTGCTGCTTCGTTTAATAAATTGGCAAGATCAGCACCGGTAAATCCTGGTGTTTGTTTAGCCAAAGTTTCAAAGTTAACATTTTTTGCTAATGGTTTATCTTTAGCGTGAACTTTTAGAATCTGAGTTCTTCCTGCTAAATCAGGCCTGCCAACGATTACCTGTCGATCAAATCTTCCCGGTCTTAATAGAGCAGGATCGAGAACATCTGGCCTGTTTGTTGCTGCCATAAGTATTACACCTTGGTTAGCTTCAAAACCATCCATTTCAACAAGTAATTGATTTAGAGTTTGTTCTCTCTCGTCGTGTCCACCACCAAGACCAGCTCCCCTCATTCTTCCAACTGCATCAATCTCATCAATAAATATGATTGCTGGGGATGATTCTTTGGCTTTTTTAAATAAATCTCTTACCCTGCTGGCTCCAACCCCTACAAACATCTCAACAAAGTCAGATCCTGAAATGCTAAAAAATGGAACACCAGCTTCCCCAGCAACTGCTTTTGCAAGAAGGGTTTTGCCTGTTCCTGGAGGGCCTACAAGTAAAACTCCTTTAGGAATTTTTGCACCAAGTTTGTTAAATTTTTCTGGAGATTTCAAAAACTCTTTTATCTCTTCTAGCTCTTCTTTAGCTTCTTCAACACCTGCTACATCCTGAAACGTAACTTTTGGTGCTTCTTCGTCGAGCTCTTTTGCTTTTGATTTACCAAATTGCATGATCTGATTTCCATTTGATCTAACTTGAGAAAACATATAGAACATAAATGCTGCAAGAAATAGCCAAGGTAAAAATGCAAAAACATAATCTTGAAACCCTGCAGGCTCTGTGTCAGTATTTAAGACTATATCTTGATCAACTAAGAGTTGAAATACTTCTCCCTCAAAACCCTCTGGATATTCTGTTTGATATATGGTTTCATCATTTGCTATTTTAAATTCGACCATATTTGATTGTTCTTTTATTGTGGCTTCTATTACAGAGCCGGAGATAATTTCATTTTTAAACGCAGTAAAAGATTTGCTTTCAGGTGCGTTAACCGTAGAGTTGTACTGCTGTACGCCAAGAAAGATAAGTAGTCCTAAAGCAAAGTACATAAAAAATGACTTATTGTTATTTTTTTTATTCATTTCTTTTTTCTTATCCATCTTCTTTAATTTAATACTCTTGGGTTTAAAAGCAATACTGACATTTAAGAGAGAAGGGCCAAATAAGGCAATTCTCTATATTTTCCGTTGTAGTCTAGACCATAACCCACTACAAATTCAGGGCCAATTTCGAATCCACTGTAATCGATTTCAATTGGGTCTTTTGAAACTCCTTTTTTAACAAACATGCTAAAAATTTCAATACTTTTTGGATTTCTAGATTCAAGTAATTTTTTTAAGCTTGAGAGGGTTAATCCTGTGTCATAGATGTCTTCGACGATCAAAATATTTTTATTTGAAATGTCATACTCCAAATCTTTAATAATTTTAATTTGTCCAGAAGATTCAGATCCGTAATAAGACTTAATACTCATAAAGTCAAAGGTAACATCAATCTGAAGTTGCTTAGCAAGGTCGCTTACAACTATAAAAGCTCCTTTCAGAATACCAATAACTACAAGTTCTTCGTCTTTATACTTACTATTTATTATTTCTGCAATTTCCGAAATTTTATTTTCTATTTCTTCTTGCGATATTAAAGTTTTAGAAATTTTCAATACTAACCTTTTCTGTAGAAGCACTTATTATAAATTTATTTTTTTCTGTTTCCAACCAGTTTCCCTCACTAGATTTTCTTATTCCTGGTATCCATAGAATAGTATCTTTCAGTTTAAGAACTGGCCAGACC
>LULH01000266.1_pt1 | contig 17894 bp, 26 predicted proteins | sample 728201 | NCBI WGS metagenome assembly LULH01 (sample SAMN03860294, study PRJNA289734) | marine metagenome | biome: seawater column; feature: ocean; material: water; isolation source: Red Sea water column Station 169 - depth 100m | place: Saudi Arabia: Red Sea | collected 2011-10-15 | depth 100 m
GGTTTAAGTAGTTCTATATCCTCCATGTTTTCTATGAAATTTATGGATTTTTGCACCTCAAACTCACCCTCAAGGCTGTAAGTAGATGTTAAAGCTTTAATTATGTCCATTACACGCTAGGCCATAATTTTTCTTTTACCAGTTTTACAATTTCGTCATCAATATCCGTTTCAGTGGAAGCGGCATAGTCCTCCAGTAGTCCTACAACTAAAGATTTCACTGCATTACTCTTGACAAAGAATTTTAAAATTGGCTTGATAAATCTAATCATTGAATTGTTTGTTTTTCCAAACATAGCTAAATTGCTAGTATTAGACAAGAAACCTTAATCTCATGGAAGAAGAAGAAAAGGAAAGTCGGGATTATTTTGGTCATGGAATCAGACTTTTAATTTTGGTTTGGGCTTTATCAGTTATGACTTTGGGATACATGGAAAAGATAAGGCTAGACACTTTTGCTGCTGGCCTTGTAGGAAATATTGCTTCGGCTTATGGGATCTCTATAAAGGGTAAAAATGGCAACGGAAAGAAACCAGTTATAGTAGATAATAAGAATACTAAAGTTGGTATCAAATGAAAAAACTACTACTGCCTTTTATTATCTTTCTTTCTCCGTCTAGTGCCTTTGCTGACATCACAGCAAAATATGTGACCTCTGCTCAGATTTCTATTGACTCTCCTTATGTCATCACAAATGCCGCACCTAGTTCATACTCTATAAGTGGAAATAATATTACTACCTCTACAGGAACAGGGGACAGTGTAGTAACAAATGGGATAGGTGGCTTGAATCTTGGAAGTCTCTCGTCTGGTGTGCCAGCTTTAGTAAACACAAATAAATCTGTTACTACTGCTGGTTCAGCATTTTCTCTAAGTGAGTCATATCAAGCTGGCGATTCTACACAATCAGCAATCACTCCATCAAGCGGTATAGCAACTCTCCCAATATTAGGTGGACAAACAACAGTTATTTCTGGTGGAACTCTTGGCAGTGGCAGTATTAGCAGTTTGTCTAGTGGGGTTCATTCTTGTTCTGGAGCATTTGGTTCTGGAACAAGCTGTATTGCTTCAACTACTGTACAGATTGAAATTGACTAGATTTTGGCTATTATTAATATTACTACTACCTCTGAGAACCCTTGCTACACCTGTGGTTCCCCAGTTTAAATCAGGGTCTAGTACGCAATCAAGCACTTCACAATCTGTAGTAAATGAGGTTATTACTTCGCACCAATACAACACAGGATTTTCATATTCTGCGTCAGGTCACAATATTGAATCAGCAGACGTTGATGGCTATATCAATCCTTCGACAGTTGCTGGCGAAACTCAGACTCTTGGTGGTGTCAAATTTAGTTGGACAAGTCCAGAACTTGAAGCTATACCAAAATGGAAAATAGTAAACGCTGGACAAAGTTTTTCATTAATAGAATCACTGCAAGGGGCTGGCCTTTCAAACGTAACTACAATTACCCGAACTATAAACACTACAACAACTACAGAAACAACCTCTGTCTTTGGGCAATAATTTTATTTTTAAGCCCTGCAAAAGTTTTAGCAAATACCACAGTTGCCTCGCCAAATAGCTCTGCACAAGGAGTAGTGAATAACAACGCAACCATGATTACGCCTTCTAGCTTGCCCCAGAATCGCTACAGTCAAGGGATTGTTTGCACCTCGCCCAGTTTAACCATAACTCCGTATTTAACAGACGCATGGAGCTTTAACAGGCCTATAGAAACAGTTACCAAACAAAACATCTATGACGAGGATACAGGTGAGATTAAATATGTCCAAGAAACGCCAAGATTTGAGAAAGATAATTACAACTTAAATTATGGAATATCTGCTCAATTTAATATTCCTTTGGGTAATGGTGGGGAGCTTTGTAAAAAAGCAGCAAAGGTAAATATTGAAGCTCAAGAGTTATTGATTAAAAAAACAAAATTAGAAATGGCTTTGTATAGGCTAGAGGTATGCGGTAAACAGGCCAAACTGGGAGTAGTCCTTACAGGTGAACACGCTGTCACTTGTAAAGATGTAAAGCTTATAACCTTACCAAACCAAGTTTTGCCTCATACTCACAAAATCGAAAAAAAATAGGGCTTTTAAATCGCCTGTAAAGGGCTTGTAAAATTCTTTGCTTATGTTTATACCTTCTTTTTTTTAGAAAAACGCTTGGTTATATTTTTTATAGCAGCCTTCGCAGCCCCTTGTATCAGAGGGACAAGAGCCGCAGAGCTACCAGCGACCAAACCAATAGCAAAAGTAGAAATAAGAACTTCAGGTGTACCAATAAAAGTCTCTCGAAAGGGTACGTTCTCATAAATAGTTTGACACTCTGTTTTGTCTGAGGATAACTTATGACCTATAACTCTTTCAATGCGTTTTGCATTTCTATAATCCCCAATTTTTTGGTCTTTTTTACTTGGACATTCTGGGATTACTAATTCTTCTTTTTTCTTTTCTGGTGTTTTAGTCTCTGGAATATCTGACTCTGGCATAGGTGGAGCTTCATTTGTAATAGGCAGATTTTCAGTAATTACCAACTGATCTGGTCTGTAGTCCATAGGGTAAAAGCTAGGAAAAACAGATTCACCACAGGTCAAAAACACTCCGTTTGGGTCATCAAGCAAAAGTTGCGTATTTCCAGTGTTTTTTATATCTCTATGCTGATATGTACAACCTACAACATCTATTTCTAAATTAGTTATTACAGGCAATACAGGATCTGGCTTGTATATCTCAGGAATATAAACCTCTGGAACATTAATCTGTCTAATACTAATCTCTGGTATCTCCATCTTTTATATCTCCAATAGAAATAGACCAGCCATCTTCTCCAAACTTACCAACTTCTTTTATTTCTGGTTTTTTTTGTTTTTTATCTAGTTCCTCGTGATACTTTTTTATTTCGTTGTCTAGTTCTAAATTAAATTTTTGCATACGCAGCCAGTGAACTAGCTTATCAATATAATATTTAATTAATTTTTTTATAAATCCAAAAACCATTATTTTTTAGGTTTTATATATTCTGGAACTGTCGGCCCTGTCATATCTGGTAAAGCATTATCCAAAACTTTCGGCATCATTCCTTGTACATTATCCAAGACCTCATTCATCACTCTTGCTTTAAACTGTTCGCTGGTTACAAATCGGTAAGCGTAGTATGAACCGCCCAACATTGACAAGGTAAGAAATAAAGACAACAATGAAGCTATCTGACAAATTTTTTGAAACATATGTGGAAAGAAGCGTTTATTAAAGCCCTAGCACCCTTTACTTTGATGTGCCTGTTTTTGCTGGTAGGACTTGCACCATTATATCTAATTGGTGGAATGATGACTAAACAGATGCACGAAAAAGTAAAATTTTAAATTACCAAGGAACACCAGAACTCACAGTAGGAGTTTTAGATTCTGTTATCTGTGCAGCAACATTTGTTTCAATAGCTGTAACTTCATCAGATCCTAGTGCAGTTTTAGTCCATGCAATAGCATTATCTTTTGTTATATCTTTATAGGCAGTAAAAGATCCAGAGTCAGCAGCAGCAAGTCCTACAGAACCATATCTAAAACCGTTGTGAACTACAGCAGAATCGCCACTTCCTACAGTTTCAGAATCACTTGCTGTCCAATGAACAGTAGTTACAACATCAGACAAACTTCCTACAGTTTTTGTTGCATCTAAAGAAACAACATTCCAAGTTACAGCCATAATAATAATTTTTTATTTTATTTTACTTTGATTCTACAGTCTGTACAACATCACTTAGTTTTTCTAATTGTTTTAATGCTCCTTGATCTTCAATTATTGGTTGAGTAAGTTTTTGTGCCTCTGCTTGCTTTTCTTGTATTTCTCTTTGTAAAACTTGTAATTTTGCAATATTTAGATCAAGACGGGTTTTTGTTTCGTCATAAAGTTCTTGAGGTGTTGCCATAAAATTAACCTAATTTAACTAATTTTACTAAGCTGCTTCTAATGCTGCAACTTTTACTTCAAGTTCTTGTATTGCTTTGACAAGCATAGGTATTATTAATTTTTCATTTACTGTTAAAGCATTGTCAATTGTTTCATTTTCTAATGTGACAGTGCCATTACCAAATTGTTGAACTAAATTGTTATCTACAGTTTCAACTTCTTGTGCAATAAAGCCATATAATGTTTGTTTTTCTTCATCACAAAAACCATCTTTCCAATTAAATGAAACAGGTCTTAAAGATTTTATAGCAGATAAGCCTTTATCCAAATCAGCTATATTTTTTTTAAGTCTTAAATCTGATGCGTTGTAAATGTTAGTTCCAGATGGCGCACCTATATTGCCAGACCCATCTATTGTCATCCTTAAAGTGGCAGCAGTATAAAATCTCATACTGTCAGCAGAGTGCGCAAATTCAATAATTCCAGCACCTCCTGATGCACTATCAGCAAATCTTATACTTCCAGCTACATTTGATCCGATTGTTATTCCATGCTCTGAGCTACTATCATTATTACCAACGCAAAGATCATCAGCATTTGTTGAGGCATGAGCTGTGCTAGATACGCCAATCATTAGACGTCCACTTGAGTCGAGGCGAAAGCGCTCACTGCCACTAGTAGCAAAAACCATATTATCTGCACCAGATGTTCTAAAGATATAAGGTGAAGTAGTATCGGATGCTGTCGCACTACCGGCAATTCTGATTCCTCCACTTACTTGAAATGCTCCATCACCAGCAGTAGGTGTTAAATTGATACCTACTTCTCCAGAACTTAATATTCGCATCTTCTCACTTGACCCATCAACTCTAAATGCTATGAATGAAGAACCTGTTGCGTTACTTCTATCACCAACAATATATAAATTACCATTATCTGCAAATATAGCTCCATCAGTATTACCAGCTGTATCTTGAAATTCTAGTATGCCAGCACCAGAGCTTGAAGTACCAGAAATTATTAATTTTCTATGGCCTGATTCATTTGCAACTGTGCTAGTACCAATCGCCACGTTCCCATCACCTGTGATGCGGACTAACTCCGTTCCATCTGCCTGTGGATGACCAGATGATGAAACATTATTTTTAAATACAAACATTGCGGTACTAGAACTAGCACCCAAAAAGCAGTTATTACCTTCATAACCTAACTTAAATCTATTTCCACCAGCTTGACCTATATCAATATGAGGTGCATTACCAGAAACAGCAGCAACAGCTAGTTCAGCATCAGGTGAAGTATCATTGATTCCTACTTGCCCCGAACTATCGACTCTGACCCTTTCACTACCACCTGTCGCAATATTAAATGTATTTGCACTTGCTGAAAAAACTCCTGTGTCGAGGTCGTCCCTGAAGGCCAGTGCGGGAGTTCCCGCAGCACCATCCTCAAGAGTAAAAGTACCATCAAGTTGAAACAGTTCTATCCAATCTGTATTATTTGAGTTTCTTATTTTCATTACATTGGCAGAGGTATCAGCCCACCATTGATAATGATATGTTGTAGTAGGGCTTGAATTACCAAAGCTATTACCGGCAAGTGCTTGGAAGGCTAACTCAATATCTTGACGGACGGCAAGACCTGTACCATTATCTATTACAAAATCATTTTGACTCATTTGCCCATCAGTATTTATTTAATTATAGGATACACTAATTTTGAAAACAATTACATCAAGAGCCTTTACCAAAACCAACTGCTGTATATTTAAAACTTAAATCTTTAAAAGCATTACTTGAATCTCTTGTTTCTATAACAAATTGACTTCCTGTTACAGAGGTAATTTTAAAATAATCACCAGACACAGCACCTTCTAAAGTTATTCCAATAGTTGGTAAAAATGCTGATGTTGATGAATTTATTGCTGTAGTGCCTGTGTAGAAAGCATTTCCAAAAGTGACTGTTTTTGCTGCACCATTAGTAGCACAAGCACTTGCTATAGCAGTGTTTACAGTTTCTGTTCTACGTTTCATACTTGCTGTATAGCCTAATTCATCAATTTCTATATTTTCATCAGGATCATTAGAAAACAATTCTGCCCTAAATCTAAAACCTCTTGCTCTATACTCACCATTTGCAAATTCATTAAAAGGACTAAATGCGCTTGATATATTACAATTACCGCTTGTAGTGACATTATTTCCAGAACTATCTTTAATTTTGATGAGTTCAACAGTTCCTGAGGTAGTTTCATCATTGTCAGATGTTGTTATAGAAATAACCCCAGCAGATTGAACTGCACCTACAACAAAATCTCCACTTGTTGCATCACCAGATAAAAATACAAGTTTTACAGTGTCGTTTGCAACGAGACCAAAATGATCACCAGTGCTGAAAATTCTTATCTCACCAGTATCTTCATTTACAATTTCATACTCAGCAAGTTGTCTTTTTGCTTCAGCAACAAAAACATTTGCATTGGTTATAGAGGTAACTTTTAAAAATCCGTCTGATGCAGTTCCACTTGTAAAATCAACAAGTGCATTATCATTTACTGCATATCCATGAGAGGATCTTGTTATTGTTATGAGATCCTGAGTTTGAGAATATGTTGAAGATAAAGATGCAGTATTAACACCCTGACAAGTAGCAACTTGTAATTTTGCACCAACATCTTCAGCTAAAGTTCCATCCCAGTCTGGCATGCTGTTAACTAATTGAACTCTTGAATCCCATAAATCAGAAACAACAATAGCTGCCGTTTTGAAATGACGTTCTAACGACAAATCAAAAGCTGCACCTAAATCAAGGTCATCCTCAAAAGTATAAAAACCTTGAGAAGCAATACCAGCACCCAAAAAATCAAAAATTGCAAGAGCCTCAACATCTGCTACATTATCAAAAAATTGTGTTCCATCTAAAACCAATCCATTAAATACAGGGCTAAATACAGTCCTTACCCTTGTGCCATTAAATACAGGTGAGGTTTGATCTTCTCTTTGTGTGAGTATTATTTGATTTGGTTGTGGATCAGGTTTTGTGATAACTATTTTCGCTGCATTTGCTGACCTTCTACCACCATCATCAACTGCTTTAATGAAATAAGTCCCTGTCAAAGCTGGAACAAGTGCCTCTGTAACATTACCAGCCACAACTTCAATTTCTAAAGCATTTACAAAACTTGCATTAGCACTTGTGTCTGTTGAATGCCTGATTTGATGAGTGCCTCCGTGGATCACGTCAACATCTGTTGCTGGATTAAAACGTAACCTAACAAATTGATCTGATACAGGCTCAACAGTTAAACCTGACGGATCAACTGGAACAGCCGTTTTTCCTATAGCGGTAAATGATATTTCTGAAACATCTTTACTTATTTTTCCTAAAGCATTTACTGATTTTACAGCAAACTCATAACTGCCAAGTCTTGATTCAAATACTTCAAAACTTGGTCTTGCAACCCTAAACCTTTCTGGATTATCTTCATCAAATTGTGATTCCACAATATATTCTTTTACACCTTGCACTGGCGCCCAAGTAACAAATAATTTAGAAACTGCACGATTATTTAGAACAACAATGCTTTCTGTGACAGCTAAGTTACTCGGTGCTGGTTTTTCATCTATTAAAGTTGTTATATTTCTAGGATTTGCTGCTACATCTGTAGCTTCAACTTGTGCATATTTGTTTGGGTCGTGGATAATTGCTGAAATATTATATTCCAAAGTATTTTTTTCTTCTATTCCTAAAACCCTATATGTTTGAAATTCAACAGTCGAATTTTCTATCGCATAAATTGAGTTTACATTTGGACTTGTAGAAAATGCAGAAGAAACAGTAATTGTTGTGCCAGATATTGAACTAATACTACGGCTTTCTGTTGAGCCGTCAGGCATAATGACAGATAAAGTTGCTGAATTGGCTGTTGTTAAATCAGTATTATTTGCATCATCAACAACAATAGTAGTTGTGTTGGTAACAGATTTAATGCGCCCACCTCTTCTAACACCAGCCCTAACAGAATCAGCAATACCAATTATTGTAGAGGGTCTTACAATTACACCAGCTTCAAGAGTTGTTGTAAAAGAAACCAATTCATTTTCTTTTAAGTTTGTATATAAAAACCACCTAGCAAGACGATTTGCTTGCCCTCTTGAAGTACAAGCAAAAGATTTAAGTGTTTTTCTAATTTTTCCAAATTTTGCAGTATAACCAGATAAAGCTGTTATTTCATCAGCACTTACATACTCAAAATTTATATTCTGCGTATCATTATCAAAGTAAGAAACTTCAACTTCAGTATATCTACCCTTAGAACCTACACCACTGTAATTAAAACCATCCTCGGTAACATTTGCGTTTGTAAAAATATATTGTGGGTCAGATGTATTTGTTGCAGTATTGGTTGGCCTGTCTTGTGAAATTGTAAGTGAACCATTGCTATAGAATGGCACTGCTCTCATAACGGAGCATAAATCATTAATTATGGTGAAAGCATCTTGTTTTCTTTGTATTACTATATTGCAACTAAATCTTGGCTCTGTTGTTTCTGTAATGGGATCTGTTATAAGTTCGCTGTTATATGCACTGGCAGAATAAAAACTAAATACATCTAAAGTGTCCTCATCAATTATGCCATCTGGCCCTCCAAAACCTTTATCTGTAGTTAACAAATCATATAAAACCCAAGCTGGATCTGAACACCATTCCTTATTAGTTTTAAATGTTCCATTAAAAGTATAACCATCAGGATATATAACTCTGCCATTATTACTATCTATAGTAGTTCCATGCGGTACTTTAATTTTTGTCCCCTTAACTCTATACATACGTTTGGGGTAACTACGAAATTCTTGTGCATTAAATCGCACTGCAGCATAAGCAAACTTTTCTGGAAAACTTGAATCTGTAATTATTTCTGTAAAAGATAACCAGTTTGCCCTTCTTGAAAACTGTTTTTTTTCTTTACTGTTTCTAATTACAGTAATAGTAATTGGAAAACTCATAGTTTTTTCAAAAACTATTTCATAATCTTTTGCAAAAGGACTAAAAACTCTGCCTTTTATTATGTCACTATCAACTGGTGTTGTAACTGTGCCATCATTTTCTGTGATTTTTATAGACATATCTATGCTTGTTCCAACAATATCTCCATCCTTAACTTTTTGTAGCAAAGGAATTTGTAATGTTACTCTAATTTTATTTACTTGAGTGTTTGTTATTGTTCTTGTAACTGGCGTGTCTTTTAAAACTTCAACTCCAACAATAGTTGTTGTTTCTATATCATTTACAAACGTCTGTTGTGCTTCACCACTTGCACCCTTGCGCTCAAAAATCTCTACATTACTAAAATTATCGTCACCCTGTGCATTCTTTACAGGTGTACCTTCTAGAAATACATTTTTATGAAATCCATTAGTTCCACCGCCATCTAGTATTCCTTCTATCTCTCCGTAACCTAATAAATCAACTACAGTTGCAAATTGTTTGCTTCTTAAAGCATCTTTTATGAGGTCGGGATCTACAATCTTACCGACATCTCCAAATAATTGATCGTCAACTAATTTTGGCATCAGCTTATTTTTTTAACAATTTGGGCAGTGTCAGTGCCTGCGCTTACTATAATTGAGCCAGAATAAACAAGTCCATATATTATAGGAATCGGAACACCACTGTTCGCAACGTTTTGTACGCCGCTAAAACTATATGAACCTCTTATAGAAGGGTCTAAATCACCTACTGAAGATGCACTAATACTTGGTTGTTGTGGTGCTAATAGATCAGATGCAAGACTAAGTGCGGCAGTCTGAGCAACATAACTCCAACCACCTGTAGCAAAAGCTAAACCTAATGATAAAGCATTATCAGCAACAAAATCTATAGCATCACTCACTACATTTTTAACTTTATTTGTTACCCATTTAACTGCCTTTTTAGCCCCAGAAGCTACAGGTATTATGTGAATATCACCTGTACCTTTCATATTTAAAAATTCTTGATGAATAACCCTATCGCCCATTTTTATTTTATAAATTTGGTCATTCATATGTTTCTCAACATTTGCAAAATTAGCCTTTAAAAAGTTATAGGCTTGTAGTGGTGAATTTACAGCAGCTTTAAAAGTTGACTTTCCTAAAAATTTTCTAAGTTTGCCATAAACTTTTATTGTTCTAACTTGCATATCTATAAACCTGTCTTAATGTCTGTTGATGTTCAAAATGTAAAGGTTCTCTGCAACTCAAAGCCCTAAAATTATGATTCAATATCATACTATCACCAATATAAATAGCAACATGATTAAGCTTATTTTTTGAACCAGTAAACAATAAAACATCACCTATCTTAAATTTTTCTGTTTTATCTTGTTTTTGGAATCCAAGTTTTGGTAAAGCATATTCAAACTCTGGGTTTTCTTCAAACTTTTTCATTGATTTTGGTCTTGGCCAATAAGGTATATCAATATTTTTATTTTCTTTTAACCAATCCGTCACAATAGACCAGCAATCGTATTTACCCCAGATGAACCTACGACCAATAAGTGATGGTGCTTTCCAGTCTGATGGTTCTATCATTTCCCAATGATCTAAAGAAATACTGTAAATATAATATGGAAAACCTAAATGTTCACAAGCAGCTTTGTCCGTGTCTGAAGGTGTTGCTGAACCTACAGGATGACTATGAATTACACCAATAACTTCTCCATTATCTTCACACTCTGCCCAATCATCAGGATCAAGCATAAAAAACTCAAATTTTCCTTCAGCTAAATTTTTACAAGGCCAAAAAGTTTCTTTTCCTTTGATAACAGCAAGCAAACCACAAGCTTCATTGGGTGCTTGTAGTTTTGCATATTGTTTGAAAGATTCTTTCCAGTTCATAATTAAAAATTAACAAAAGTTCCAACGCCTGCAAAGTCATCCCTTGTAACTAATTTTTTTGGTGCGCCCACACCATGCAAATCAAAACTTGTGACCATTTCAAACTGAACAAGATTTCTATTTTCTGTCGCTTTCCTATCAATAAAATAAACCTCTCTGGGAAGTTCTGCGGCTGGATCAGGTGTGCCATAAGGATTTACATTAGAGGGAAAGTTTACAGCATCAAGAAATCTGCTTAATGTACGTCTGCGTGTTACTTTTGCACCCTGTAAATCAATAAAGGGTGTAGTTTCATTAACAAGTTGTAAAATTGCGGTCACAGTACCTAATACATTTGCAAAGCTTAATGTAGGTCTTGGCAGTGATCCTTTGCCAGAATATTTAAAACCCTCTGCTGTACAAGGCATACGTTCATAAGTGTTTGATTGCCAAACAATATCAAGACTATCTTTCATATTGTTACCACTATGGAATAGATAGACAGTGGGGTTTGTTAATGTTGAATTTACATTGAAAGATACATTGCCGCTTGTTGATTGTGAAGTTGTGGCCGTAACAGTAAAAGTATTTGTAGTAACACTCTGAATGGTATAAATCCCATCAATTGCATTTCCAGTAGTAAAGTTTAGGCTTAAAATTAAACCAACAGAAAAACCATGAGAATTTAATGTGATTGTAATTGTAGTGCCTGACTGCGAATATGCTATATCGGTTTTTGCAACCTTTGTGTAATGAATATCAGCTTTTAATTCAACAGAAAACAATTCAATAATAGATTTATTGGTTAATTCTTGTAGTTCTGAAGTAGGTGTTGACATTTATGGTTCAAAAACCTCCCTAAAAGTACAATTAATAGTTGCTCTGTTATTATATGGAATTGTTTTTGTCCAAGATTCACAAACATATTTTCCAGCACCAGAAAGTGTTATTGATACATTGCCACTATTAGAACCAGAGGATGCGGCTGTAACTGTAAAAGCATTATCACTTGTCACAGAGGCAACAACAAAATCACCATCAGTTGCAGAACCAGTCGTATAGTCAATTGTTAAAACATCTCCAATAGCTACACCATGCGAAGTGATTGTAATAGTAACAGTAGTCCCGCTTTGTGAATACGTACCTGTTTTTGTAAAACCCTCTGCTGGTGGGGTAAAAGTAAAACTTGCCTGATCTGCAACCCTGCTTCTTAAAAATCCCTCAATGACATCTGATTCAGTCTCAGACACGACAAAAGTAAGATCATATACTTTTGGGTCTTGAGATAAGGGAAGGCCATATAAAGCTCTAAATTCATAACCATCACCTAGACTTACACTTCTAAATTTAGGTGTGCTTGTTTTTCTCATCCCATAAGTGGGAGTTATTGATGGGAAAGTAGCCATTATCTATTTAATAAACCTCCAGCCCTTTGTTCTTCAATTATTTTTTGTTGAACAACACCAGCAATCATTTCTCCTAGTTGACCAACATCACTTCCACCACCACCAGACATACCGCTTGCATCTACATTAACAGTTACATTGTTCACAGTTCCACCAATTCCTCTATTTGGAACTATATTGCCACCTTTTGAACCCATTTGCAAAATTTCAGGCCCTCTTTCTCCCACAACATAAGCACCACCAGCAGATACAGGGCCACCTCTTTCTTTGCCAAATAAACCACCTAAAAATCCACCGATACCACCGCCACCGCTTTTTTTACCACCACCAAAAACATTGCCAAGAAATCCACCAACAGCGTTTCCTAGACCAGAAGCAGCCCTTTGCATAGCGACCTCAACAAGCTTTCTTTTTAGATTATTTAATACACCTGTAGCAGCTTCAGCTAAAGACTTTGTACCCATTACAGCATCTCTTTCAGCTTCCGTTAATTGTTCAACACCTGTTTTTATATTTTGGGTAACAGGAACAATATTATTTTTTGCATCAAGTTGGTCTTTTACTGTATTTGTAACACCCTCTTCAACCTCTGAATATTCAATAATTTTTGGAATTAATTGATCTACAGATTTTTTAATTTTTGGAAAAGGATTTTGAAATTTTGGAAATTTAATATCCAAATCCACTTGTGGCAATTTAATACCACCAAGAAGTTTTCTTAATGGTTCTGGTATAAGTTCAACAACCTTTTCAAATGCTCTTTGAAAAAACTTAACTATGTTTTGTGCAGTACCAGAAACTAACTTTCCAACACCTTCAAAAAAATTAACTACAGGTTGTGTAGCTGTTATAAATCCTTCAATAATACTTTTTTGTAAATTTACTATGTTTCTTATTGATACACCAATAACTCCACCAATAACTTTTCCAATAAAGATTATGTCGTTTGAGACTTTTGTGATTGCTTCTTTAATACCTATCCAGCCTTGTTCCAAATTAAATAATGTGTTAGTTGCGTCTACTCCTATCGCTGTGGCTATGACACTACCTATCTCTCCAACAGCAGCAATGATAGCTCTGAATGGGGCTGCGACTAATTGGGCTGCACTAGCGAGAGCTTCAACTGTAACAGCAGCGACTTTAAAAACTTCTCTTATAATTACACCAAACTCGGAACCATCAGCTACAAGATTTGTAAACGCTGTTCCAAGTCTTGTTAACTGTCCTTGAATTGTGTTTGATGCTGTAAACGCAGCTTGGGCAGCTGTATCTTGTGCGTTTGCTTGATTCTCTAAGTTTTTATTAAAACTAACAAGTTGGTCATTTAACAATGGTAATATTGCTGTTCTTGCTTCAACAGATCCAAAGAATTTTGCAAGTGTTTCTTCACTAGCTCCACCCTTTGCAACAAGCTCTTCTAATACACCTCCTAAACCTTTTGTACTTAAAGCGGTAGCACTAAAGTCTATTCCAAGTTCTTTAGCTGCGTCAGAGGCTTCTTTTGTTGGCTTTTGTATCGCAGCGATAACCTGTCGTAGTCCAGCAAAGGTTGATTCAACAGGAACACCAGTTGCAGTGACAGTAGATATTGCAGCATTAAGTTCATCTATTCCCACACCAGCACCAGCCGCTATAGGTGCTAAACGACCTATCTGTTGTGCATATTGATCTACAACAATTTTACCATCATTCTGTGTTTGTATAAATCCATCAACTAATTTTGCCGCCTGATCTGATTCAAGACCATAAGCATTGAGAACAGAGGTTGTTGCATCAGCAACAGTTGCTAATTCAGAAAATCCACCAGTAGCACCTAACTGTGATGCCTTCAATACGTCTGAAAGTTCTGCCACCTCACCAAAGCCAGCAGACGCTACATCATAAGACGCTGATAAAAGATCCAAAGAAGATACCTGACCACTTAGTTCATTAGATAAGCTTTTAAGTTTTGGATTCAAAGCATCTACATCAACTCCAAGAGTTTTAACTTTTGCAGTGGCAAAGTCTTGAGTTGCTAATACCCCGAAGGCTTTACCTAAAGCGGCAACAGCAGTAGTTATTCCAAGAATAGGTAAAAGTGCAGCTTGTAAAGCTCCTCCAGCAGTCCTAAAACCAGCAGCCGCAGTTTTTGCAGACGCACCCGCACCAAAAAATCCTTTACCTAATATTGGTAAATTTTTATTAGCATCTTTAAGTTTACTATTTGTTCCGTTTACAGTTTGGTTAAATTTTTGTGCCTGAGTATTTACATTCTTTAATGCTGTAATCGCTTGGGTAGCACCAACTCTTAGTTCTACATTGGAAACTGCCACGACTAAAGAATAACTCCTTTAACTATATCTTGATTTGCGTTTCATTGCATCTATCTCTTTCTTTTCTCTTTCTGATTTTAATTCATAATATCCAGCAAAAAATACCAACTCTTCCTCAGTGAGTTGTGTTCTCAATTCACTAACTGTCTTACCTAATTCTGTTGCAAGGAAAAACTCAAAATTTAACCAGTTGTCCCCCTTTAAGATTCCTTTACGTTATCAATAGTTGCGTTTTGGTTTACACCAAATAAAAATAATTCAATTTCATTCAATACATTTTCTGGCAACTCATTTTGCAAATTAGCAAAATCGGCTGGGTGAAATGCTTTTGTACCATCTTCATTCTCTGCCAACTGACAAAGCATGTGTGTAGAAACAACCAAAGGGTCATCACTGCCAGCCCTTTGCGTTGCTCTGGCTCTGTCTGCCCTTGTTATAGCTTTAAAATATAAACTACATACAGTTTTGCCGTTATCATCTTTAACGTCAAATTTACGCCTTTTAGAAAGGTCAAAAGCGTCCTTTAAAAGGTCGAGGGTTTTCTTTTCTGCCATAAATTAAGTGCGAAGCATTTTTAATTTACTATATGTCAGAGGTTATTGCACCTGTTGTCTGGAATGAAATGTTTATCAACTGAGTTTCTCCTAGTGTTGCACCATACTCAGCACTTGTAATTATTCCAGAAAAAGCTAATTTTTTAGAACTAGCTGAACTATCAGGGAACAGTTCAAACAATGCGTCACCAGCATCACCTGTTGTTAATATGTCCTCAACAAATGCTAAATAGTCAGAGTTACCAGCATTGTCATAGATTAATTCTGCTGATCCTTCACCAGAAATAAGACCACCAATAAAAGTCTTTGAAGTATTACCTTGAACTGTAGTTTCTAAAGTATCCTTTGAAACTGATAATGACCATGATCTAGTTCCAGCAATATCGGCTTCAGTACCAGCCGCATTATGAAACATGATCTTGCCTACATCACCTCTGATAGCTGCCATGACAAAAAAAAAGAAAGATTTATAAATATATTAACTCTTTTCGGAAGTTTTTACATCTTTTTTACTTTTTTGTTGACTCTCCATATATCTTTTACAATTAGGATCCCAATAGTTTGGATCTCTTACACCTTTGACAGCTTCGATAGCGTCAAGCATTTCTTCTGTAATAACAAGCTTTGGCATGATTAAAGATCCTCGTAGATTGTAAATGTTACTCTGATTTGAGTTTGAAACTTACCTTCTGGACTTGAGGTAAGAATCTCAGGGCCGATAGGTGCGTCAAAAATAACACTGGATACTGTAATTCTATTGTATAAGTCCCTAAGTCTTTTGCAAATTGTAAAATTAGACCCTGCCCCAAGACCTTCTTCTGTAAATACATTTAATAAAACAAGGCCATCAATCTGGTTATCAGAATCACTTGATCCTCCCTGAGTTAAGTATGAGTTATTTCCAAAGCTTGTAACACACTGAACAAAAGTATCCTCTGCTGTTGAATCAAAGGTCATATTATTAAATACAACAGGGATTGCTGGGCTTGAAGCAAGCTCTGTAGCTAACCTAGCCTCTATTGTGGATCGAACTGTGTTTAAATCTGTAGCAGCCACTATAACCTCCGTTTAATTTTTTCATATTCATCATCAGCCCATTTTTGTAATTCTTTTGCAATCAGTTCTGGAAATCCAGCAGTTGTATCTTGTCTTGTTCTATATTGATCTTTCCATGATGGAGGTAGGTTTTCACCATAACAAACTGGTTCTGCATAGGGTAAGTTATTGATTATGGTTCCGCTAGTTGGTTTAATCTCTGTCTGCCATGAGTTCCGTAGCCTACCAGTGTCAACTGGTGTAGCCTTTTTCACTCTTGATGTCCACTCCAAAGTAGTAGCTGCAACAAGAAATACTATTGCATCTTCCATTACGTCTGGGATTTGATCTATTCTGATTTGTCTTGCCATGTTTACCTCAAGATAAGATCAAAACTTACTGGTGTATTATTTTGCTCATTTATTACAACTTGAACAATTTTAAATTCGACATTACTAATAACTACTCTATCTTTTGTTGTTGGGACAAATGTAAGATCACCAGCAGATATAGTAAGCAACTTATCCTGTGACTCAATTAAATCATTTACCTGATTTCTTGAAACATTACTCAATGCACCTTTGATAGTTGTATCAGATGTAGATTCTGTTATAGCTCCAGTAGTGGTATTGTATGCCCCTGCTGTAACCTGTCTGATAGTTACATCACCACCAAGCTTCTTCAATGAAGCACTAGCAGCTTTTTTTAGTGCATTAGCAAGACTCATAATGAATAAGCTATAACCTGACCACTTGCAAGAGTAATACTTGTAATAACACCTTCAATCTCTGAAGATGATTTCATTGTGATGCCATTGATAGTTGAAGAACCATTTTCTGTTAAGTTCTCAGCAACTAAAGTTACCTCTGCATTTGATATACAATGCACCTTGCCAAATCTGCCTGTGTGGGCATTTGTATCTGTGATGATTATCCCTGCTGGGTATTGGTAGCCGTAGTTCACTTTAAGACCTCTTGATTGATAAGTTTGCTCTTCCACCTATTCTAATACCCATTAGATAGTGGTCAACGATTGGTGGTATTCGATCAACACCCACTGCCCCATAAAATCTAGGAGTTACATTAATATTTCCAATACTTACAGCAGCAAAATCCTCTAAGCCACTTAGTTCCAACCCGTTCCTGTTGTTGTTTAGATATACAGCCAATATGACCTGTGCGTGTTTTACCCGATCTGGGATTTCAGTATCAGTGTAATAGTCAGCAACTAATCTATTTGGAAAACTTAAACCATACAAGTTGGTGTATGTATCAGGTTTCCTTACTCCTGATCTAGGCCACTCTAAAGCTTGAGTATCATCTACTCTAGCTCCTAAAAACTTTTCTCTGTCTATTCTTTGGGCTGCTGTAAACAAAGCACGATTTTTGTTGTCGTTGCTTGAGCCGTCCCATGCCGCAGCGTCATCACTTAAAACAAGCCCCTCAATAAATGAGTTTGCATCAGCAAGAGTTATATAAGTGTTTGCGTTAGCACCGCCAACAGAAGCATCAAGAGTTATCGCCATTTAGTTTTACCTTTTTGGACTTAGATTTTGGTTTTGGCTTTTCAATATCTGGAAATAATTCAAATACAGGCTTTTTTTGAGTTTGAACAAGTGAAGCTGCCTTTTGGACAGCCTCATTTTGTTCTCTCATTCGCCTAAAAGCGAACATAGCCATTAGCTTGATGCACCCTTAAGCGCAACAAAGTTAATAACAATAGCTTCACTGAGGTTTCCAGCAGATACGTTAGAAACTGTTACTGCAAAAGAACCAGCAGCTATAGCATTTGCATTTACCAAATATGAACC
>LULH01000259.1_pt1 | contig 17829 bp, 3 predicted proteins | sample 728201 | NCBI WGS metagenome assembly LULH01 (sample SAMN03860294, study PRJNA289734) | marine metagenome | biome: seawater column; feature: ocean; material: water; isolation source: Red Sea water column Station 169 - depth 100m | place: Saudi Arabia: Red Sea | collected 2011-10-15 | depth 100 m
ATTATTTAATACAGGTAATTTTGGGTATGATCCAGAATGAGGAACATTAGTTAGATTAAAAGATCCTAGTATATATGATATAGACTATGGGGATGGAAGATATTTTAGCATGGTACCTACGACTGACGAAGAAAAAAAGAATAGAAAACCTGTGTCAAAAGAAGAACTAGAAAAAAGAGAGCTTCAATGGAAGAAAAAGCAGAGTTTTATAGCTATGGGTAATAGTGAAGAAGACGCAGAGATTATGTCTAAATTAAGCGATTCTGAATTGAAACAATTTAATATTGATAGGCAAAAAAGAAGAGCAGAAGACTTTTTTGGTGTTACAAGACAAAGCAACATAATGAAGTCTAATACATTAGGAGAAGCTTTAACACAGATGGATATTTTTGGTCTAAATTTAAATCCTCAAAATTGGCAAAGTGGATCGGTAATACCAACAATAAAAGCAAATACAATAGAGGAGGCTTTTGAAAAACTTAATAAAAGTGGAGAAGTATCTTATGGTGATATGTTTTTAATGGAAAATAAAGATGGTTTTAAAACAAGACATTATTACGAAAGAAAAGGAGAGCCTGTAGACAAAGAAACACAAGAAATATTAAAAAGATTAAAAAACAGTCTTACACCAGAAGAGTATGAAACTTTTATAAATAGATATGCTTCTTTTCAACAACCTTTACTAAGAATAGATGAGTCAGGAGAATACGGTACACAATATGTGTGGGGATTGGGAAAAGAAGGTCAAGGAGGTAAGGGAACTATATATATAGATGTTAAGGATCAAAAGAGTATAGACAATTTAATAGAGTCAATATATTCAGAATTTGCACATTCTAAACAAATGAAAAGAAGAGGTTTAGCAAGTTATGCAACAAAATCAATTTGGGATAAAGCGGTAGATTTAGGTATAAAAGGATCTGAGTCTATAAAAAATGTAAGTTTAGGTGGTGACGCAGATTTAAGTATAGAAGGAGGTCCTAGATACAAAAGAAAAAATGCTTTAGAGTTTTTAGCTCACGGTTCAACAACAGGTGAAGAAATGGGAAAAGGTGACGGATACGCGGGTTTAGAAGGAGGTATGTTATTTGAAGATTTTGGTCATAGGGGTAGTTATAATCACGAAACAGAAAGGTTTGAAAACTCAATAACACCATTGGAAAATCCAATATTATTAAGTGATTTAACTTTATCTAATCAAACAAGTTTAATAAAATAAAATTATGGGAAAATTTTTTTATAAAAGAAAAAGATACGATAACGGTGGAAAACCAGTAGCTACAAGAAATCCACAAACAGATTATTTTGATACTAATGTTAATTTTGGATTTTCTCCTATGGGATCTGTAGATTTTAGTGTTAATCCAAGGCTAGGAGTGGGTCCAGACAAAACTATGACAATACCTAGTTTACCAAAAAGTAAGTTTACACTTGGAGCTAATATTTCAGGTGGTATTGGAACTGATTTTAAAAAAAGTACAAATTTTTCTATGAAAGATAGAAATACAGGCGAAATAGTTCCTAGTATTGGAGGTGATGATGTTTATAGTAGAAGTTATTTAACAACGGGGTTAAGAGGGTCATTACAGGGACCATTGTTTGGTAATGAAAATTTAGTAGGTGGTATATCTGGAGAAGCGGGAATGTCTAGAAGTACAATAAATCGTGATATATATTCTGATAAAATAGGCGGAATACCAGCAAATCAACCTAACGCTTATCAAGGAGAAGAAATGATTGTTAATAGAGGTAATCCTTATACTAATGTAGAAGTAGGTTTAGGTTATTATCCTAGAAGAGGTAATGTAGGAGGAAAAGTATTTGGATCATATGGCTCAGAATTTTCTGCTACACCAGGTTTTTCTTATGGAGCGGAAGGTACTTACCATGGAGCTACTGTAGGATTTAAAAAAGATAATTTAATAGGACCACAAATAACCGCAGGTATAAGCTTACCTGTAGGCGCGGGTACACGTAGAAAGTACGGCGAGGGTGGTAAAACTATGCCTAATGTACAACAACATTCAAAAGATTTAAAAGATTTGTTAGAAGCTCAAAGAAAACAAATAGACTCATTAAAAAATGTTGATAAACAAAAATTTGATCAAGGAGGTCAAACACCACAAAATATACTTGAAGGAATACAAAACACCGAAGCTTATCAAAATGTAGTTGATGAATACAATAGATTAAAACAACAAAATCAATTTGGTCAAGACGCAGAAAAATTTATAGGTCAGGCTGGGAAAGGTGTAAGCGCAATTCAATCTGGTAAAGGTTTAATTACAAACGCTTTGAGTCCAGCTGATCCAGAAGGTAATACTGATGTAAAACAAGGAATGATATCAGGATTAAAACAAGGACGACAGGTAGGTTCTCTTTTTGGTGTACCAGGACAAATAGTTGGAGGTTTTGCTGGAGCAATGTTAGGAACTTATGGAGCTCAAAAAAATCTAAAAGCTAGTCTTGAACAAAAGCAAGAGGGTTATGATCAAGCTAATATAGATTTATCAAAAACTCAAATGAAAAATCAAGAAGGACAAGAAAAAAGTAGAGAATATATTATTAGTTTAATAAAAGAACAAATAGAAAACCCAGATAAAACAGAACCTGTTACAACTAGTTTAGAAACAGAAAAACAAGGACAAATGATTGGAGCTATGGGTATGAAAATTAATGGTAATAGTAATGATAGTCGGAACCAGTATTTGATAAACAATATGCCTACAGACAGTATATACAATAGACAAATATTTGTAGAGTCAAGATATGATTCAGACGCGGTTAGTCCTTCAGGAGCTACAAGTATAGCTCAGATAATGCCTAGTACATTTAAATACGGATTAGAAAAAGGATACGTTCCAAAAGGAACTAAATATGAAGATTTAGCTAGTAACGATGAATTAGCTTTACAATTTAGAGATAATTACATGTCTGATTTATTGTCTAGATCTTGGAACAAAGGAACTGACAAAATTAAAATGGCAAAAGCTTTAGCTGCTTATAATTTGGGTCCAACAGGATTGGTGAATATATTAAACAAATCAAAAAAGACAAGAGATATATATAATAATTTAGACTGGTTAGAAGATTTGCCAAAAGAAACTAGAGACTATGTAAATAAAATATTAGTTGGTGGTGACGCAGATTTTGAATCAGAGTATAAAAGATTATATAAGAAATATGCAAGTGGAGGTATGACAAAAGGAGAATATAGTCATAAAACTAATCCATTAACAGTCAAAATTCTAAATCTAAGTAACCAAGCAAATCCAGTAGCAATAACTCCTAAATAAATAATTGAAATATTCATAAACTATAAAAATATGCCAAAACAAGGTAAATATCAAAAACAAAATAATACATATCCATATCTAAATGTAGATATGTGGATCGCTTTAGAGTCGTTAAAATATTATGGAAAAAATGTTGAAGGAGTATATGTTTTTCCTACTGTTGATGATTTTAAATCTTCTGGCGGGTCTAGAGATTTTGCTTATAACGCTATAGTATACGCTATTCCTAGAAGTCCAAAAAATAGTGATGAAAACTGGAAAAAAACAATTAAAAAAATAAATAAAGCCAGAAAAGCCAAAGGATTTGATTTGTTACCTACAGACATAACAAGAGAAGAGTACAATAAAAAATGTATGGAATCTGTCACTTGGAATAGTGAAAAAGGGTATTATGAGCCTAGTGAGAATAAAAAAGGTAATTTTGCTTGGGAACAACAACAATCTGCAAAAATATGGTCAGTCCGTAAAAGTGGAAGAACAGATCGTAGTGGTAATCCATTAACCTTATATAGCACTGTAATTACATCAGATCATATAGATGTAACAGCTCAAGATTATCCATTAAACGGAGCAATGCATAAATTCTTAATGACAAAAGAAGGAGCTCAATGGATGGCGGATAACCATATATTTGGTGATGTACATGGAGGTCACGTACATTTAAGTTATCAATCAAGTAGAACGGGAGGATCGTTAAATAGGTTAGGAAAATCAAGACATGGCGTAGAGTGGACAGCTGCTCCAACTGATAACACTAAATATGATAAAGTAAAACAAAAAGCTGCTGACGCGGGTGATGAAAATTTTATACAAAACGCTACAGAGTCTTTTGATAATAATTCAGGTTCTGTAAATTGGAACGGAGAAAACGTTGCCGTAATAAATAGTAATGATGAAGTTGAAACTGTTGAAGAATACACAACTAGAATAGATAATGTAAAACAAGGATTTATAGACGAGGGATATAGTGAAGAAGATGCTAACGTATTGGTAGAAATATATAAAGAACAACCAGACGAAGAAACAAGAAACGAAATAGTAAATGATAAAGCTGTTAGAGATAGAGAATTAGATCTTAGAAGAAATCAAATAACAACAGAGGATGACGAAACAACAGAAGATGATAATGTAACAACAGAAACTGATGATGAAACAACTGTAGAAGTAGAAACTACTCCAGACGCTGAAACTACTACAGAAGCAGATGTTGAAGTAGAAACCGCCCCAGACACTGAAACAGTTGTAGATACTGAAACAACAGAAGTTGTAACAGATACAGAGAATACTGAAGACGTTGAGGTTTCTGAAGAAATAAAAGAAGTAAAAAAACCTAATAGATTTGATTATCCGTTAGATCCTAATAAACCAAGTGAAGGTAATGTAAATCCAGAAACAAAAGGAAAAAGTTACAATGAAGCTTTAAAAGAATATAATGATTATATAGCTGCAAAAGAAGCTGCTGCAAATCAAGATAATATAGAAACACAAGAGGAGGGAACAACTGAAGAAGAAACTACTGTAGAAACAGATACAACTACAGACGAAACAACAGAAGGAGTGACTGAACCTGAAGAAGAAGTTGATGTATATCAAAAGTTAATAGACGAAGGTTACAGTGATGAAGACGCTCGTATGATAATGGCTATTATAGACAATGTAGATAGTGAAGAAAGAAAAAATAAAATTATAAACGATAAAGAGTTTAGGGATAAGGAGCTACAAGCTCGTAAAGATTTAAGTAGTAGTTATGTGTGGAATGACGAAGCGGGAGAGTGGGAAGAGGTTGGACAAGATGGATTAGTAGACAGTGAAAGAACAGATGCGGATGACCCAACTACAGACGCAGATAATCAAACTACAGATACAGATAATGTAACACAAGAAACTACAACTGAAGAAACTACAACTCAAGAAACTACAACTGACGATAATCAAACAGAAGATGTAGTTGATACAGAAGCAAAAAGAGAAGAGATAACAAAAAAAATAGAAGAACATAAGAAACAAGAACCAGAAAGACCACAAAAAGGAGTTAATTTTCCTATGTTTGGGAAAAAAGATGGTAAAACATATGAAGAAGCAATTGCAGAATATGATAAAGAATATGCGGAATGGGCTGATAAAGGAACACAATTAGAAAGAGAGTTAGCTAAAGTAGGTTCAATACCTTTTCAAGATGGTGAATATACTGGCGAAACTAATGAAGATGGATTTCCAGAAGGTAAAGGTAAAATGGTATATGATGATGGTGATGTTTATGAAGGCACTTTTGAAAACGGTGAATTTAAAACTGGTACATATACAGACGCGCAGACAGGTGAAACTAGATCTGGAACTTGGGTTGGCGGTAATCAGTTTAATGGTACTATTACTGATAAAGACGGAAATACAAAAGATGGTGTATTTTATATAGACGAAGACAATAATTATATTAGCGATGCAGAAATGAAAGAACCTGTAGCTTCGTTTGACAATATAGAAGACGCTTATACAGCTTTAGAAAATGGAGAACTAGACATAACAGAAGGAAACAGAATAACAGTAGGAGATAAAACATATGTTTTAGATTTTGACGATCAATTTGAAATAGATACTAGTTTAAATACTGCAATAGATAGAACCGAAACAGACGGAGTAAATCCAGACGAATATAGGTTTAATAGTGATGACGTTCCAATTGTTACAATGGACGATATAGAAAGTGGGGAAGCGGGTAAAGTTGGACCACAATATTTTGGAAGAGTAGGATCAGATGGAAATACAGTTATAGTAGAAGATCGTGATGGAAGGTTTTATGAAATGACCTGGAATGCTACTGAAGGTAAATACCAAATGACTCCATCTTCACAAGAAGCTTATGATCTTAGAAGAGAAAATGAAATATTAAGTTTTAATAAAGAAACAAAAGACAGTGTAGGTAATTATACAGAAGATCTAAAAAGAAAACACGAAGAAAATTATAGAGGCTTAACAGGTGACAATTTAAGAAAAAAAATAAAAAAAGATTTAAGAACAGAATTAGGAAGAAAAGAATATAATAAGTTAGTTAGAAGTGGTGAGTTAAATGATCTTGTTGAAGAAAAGTATAATTTAATTACAGAAGGAGTACAAGAAATACGTATAGATGACAATACAACATGGATTGGATATACAAAAACAGTAAACGGTAAAACTGTACCAGCTGGCGAAGGAACGATGATTATGTCTAATGGAGATGTTTTTACAGGAACAGTAGACGACCAAGGTAATATTTTAGATGGTACCATGAGAAAAATGGATGGTACAGAAGAAAAAGGAACATTTGTTGATGGAAATTTATCTAAAGGAATATCAACATCTATAAATGGAGAATATAGAAAAGGTGAGTTTGATGCAGATGGAAACTTAGTAAAAGGAGAAAGAAAACTTAATACACAACCAGATAGAGAGCAAGGAACTTTTGAAAACGGAGAATTAGTTGATGCATATGAAGTTGTATACTTAGATGACGGAAGTGTTATATCAACAGACGAACAAGATCGTATTGATAATGAAAACTATAGAAGAGAACAAGCTATAGAAAAGGGAAGAATAAGAGACGAAAGAATACAACAAAAAATTGAAAACGGAACATTACCAGAAGGTGTAAATACTTGGATGTCAGAAAAAGAATATGACTCTTGGGCAGACGCTACTGAAATTTTTGACGCAACAGTATCAACTCCAGGAGAAATAGTTAAAATAGAAGGCCAATATTACAAAATAGATCCAGACGGTAATAGTGTAACTTTGTGGGACATTGAAAATGATACGCCATTAGCAAACCCTGAAAGTTATGGTATAGAAACAACATTAGGAAACAATGTAACGATAGAACAAGCTAGTGATTATTTAGTAGAAGAAAATCAGCGTCTTCTTGAAGAATCAACAGCTTTAAATGAAGAAATACAAGCAACAATTGATAAGGGAGCTGAAAATCTAAAAAAATTAGGATATAGTGATGAGTATATTGATCTGTATAAAAATCAATTAAACGCAAACAATCCGCATGAAGAAGGGAGTGATGAGTATAATAAATGGGAAGAAAACAAGCGGAAAGGTATGATTTGGGACGCTGAAAGAAACACGTGGTTGTCAGGCCCAAGTTTTACTAGAAAAGAAAAAGAAGATAGACCTGGTATATCTGCAGATCAATCAGAAAGTCAACAATTAGATGATTATGTAATAAGACAAGGAAATCCATACACTTTAGGAAGAAGCAAAAAAGAAGATAGACAGTATAAAAAATGGAATGAACAAGCAACAAAAAGAGGTAGAGATGGAGAGTACAAGTATAAGTGGAATACACAAACTAATGAATTTGATAGATTTGGTGAAGATCCTACAGATTTAAGAGATCTTATGAATCCTGGTACATACACAAATCAAAATGGTGATAGAATTATTATAGATGAATTTGGTAATGGATTTATAGAAAGAAGAACGGGAATAGGGTCAGATGGAATGCCTGTTTATTCAGAACAAGAACCTTTTGATGCTTTTGACGATATATATCAAACTAGTGATTTTCAACAAGTAACTGATCCTAATGCTTGGTTCAATCAGCCTGAAAATGTAACTAATTTAATTTCTGGTATTATTGGTATAGGAGGATTAGCGGCAGCTATGAAAAAAGTAAAACCTAAAGATATGCCTACTTTGTCTTCGGCTTTTGAAGAAAGATTAAGACAATCAAAAGAATTATCAAAACAAGGTTTTAGTCCTGCAGAAGAAGCTACTATTAGAAACGATATTAACGCGGCATATACAGCTGGTATTGATAATTTAGTTAGAGGTACCGCGGGTGATAGAGCTAAATTTTTAGCTGGTACTGGTATATTAGACGCTCAAAGAGCTACATCATTATTACAATTTGCCGCTATGGACGCAGAACAAAGAAGACAAAACGAAGCGGCATATGGTGAATTGTTAACGTACAAAGAAAACTTTGAAACGTCTAAAGGTTTACAAGAAAGACAAGAAGACTTAGAAATGCAATTAGCCAACAAACAATCAGGAGCAGATTTAGCTGCTACTGCTTTTGCAAGTATTAGAGACTCTGTTGCTAATGCTAGTACTAATAGATTAATGGATCAATATATGAAAAAATTAGAGGGTAGCTTAACTACAGTGGCTACACAACAAGGTAACATGTTTAGTCATTTAATGAGTAAAGGAACAACTACAGATACAGATGGTGACGGAGTAATGGACGCTTATGATTCAGATCCTAACGATCCAAATGTCCCTAATGTACAAACAACAGAAGAAGAAAACAATCAAAACGAATAAAAAATGGAATACGGTATATCAAGTGCGTTAAAAGGATTTTTTGGTAGTGCTGATGCTAAATCAGCTAGAACGCAACAACTTGCTTTATTACAAAATATGTATAATCAAGATCAAGCAGAGAGAAACGCGTCTATGCAGTTAGAAATGGGTATGATGGATTTTAATACTCAAATTGATGATTTTGCAAATAATATAATACAAGGTAAGGGAATTAGAGAAAGTGATTTAGACGCTTATAAAATGTTAAATCAAGAGGCAAGAAAAATATTAGAAGAAAAAGTTAGACAGTCTGGTGGTATTGTAAAATTTATGCAGGGTGGTGGAGCTAAAGCTTTACAAGATTACAAAAATGCAATTACTAATAGCGAACTATCTGTTAGATTATCAAACAATGCCAAAGCGTTTAAACAAGGTTTGTTAGCCACACAAAACTTAGACGCTAATGGTAATTCAGTACAAACAGCACATTTAGTTCCTCAGTCTTTTATACAAAACTTGCAAAACTATCAAGCAGGCCTTGTAGATGATATAGTTTGGAACGGTTTGTTAACTGATTATGATACGGATGGTATAGATCCAGAAGCGATAGGAGCAGACAAGGTAATTGACGCTGCTTTAGTTTTTGCTCACAATCCAATGAACAAACAATACGCAGAAGAAAATATGGAAAAAGATTTGGGCATTACAAGAGCCCAATTTTTACAATATGCTGTAACACAAGAAGATTACGAAAGACAAAATCAATTATTTGATCGTAAACTAGAAGAATATTATAATGCTAAAAACGGTACAATGTATGGTAGAGGAGAGGTAGAAGTTAGTGTAACAGGAACGTTCACTAAAATAGCGCAAATGACGCAAGACGCCATGCCTACAATACAAGATGCTAACGGTAATAGTATTCCTATATATAAAGCAAACGCTTTTGACGAAAACGGAATGTTAGAATTTAAAAAATATTTTGTTGAAAATGGAGCTGGAGATGAAATGGAATCAACTTTTGGATATGATTATAATTGGACTCCTACAACAAAAAACGGTAGACAAATTAGAAATGTTGGTGGTGTTTTTAGTAATTATGAAGACGAAATAATGAAATTAACATTTGGTGAAAATTACGAAGATGGAGTTGTAAAAGCTGGTACACAAAGAAGTGGGGACGGAACATGGTTTGTTGGTGGTAGTGGTAGTAAAATTGGAGCTGGACAAACACATAGGGGTCAAACATTGTGGACTACAGAGGGCTCGGTATTAGCAGATGGAGACGATGTATATTTTAGAGGAATTACAGTATCACAAAAAGTTAGTGGTATAAATCCTGATACGGGAGAATATGAAGAGCATTTATTAACATATGATCCAGATGATCCAACAAGTCATTTAGAAGATTATCAAAAATTTAATGGATTGAAGATTAGTCAAGTTTATGTTGCGGAATTTTATGATGTTGACGCTTTAGAGTATATGTTAACAATTCCAGGTACAGATATATCGCTTGCGGGAGAAGGTATGTCTGATGTTTATTATAAAGAACTTAATATGGAGGCTTTAATGCCACGATTAGAACAAGATTTAGATATTAACGAACAGTTGACTAACGCTAGAACACAAAAAGTTAAATTTGAAAGACAATATAAACAACAAAAAAATATTGAAAAACAAAATTTAAAAGCTTTAGAAAATCAAATGGTTATAGATATTGTTGGAGAACCTTTTGACGCACAGGGTAATTCTAATATGAATAAAATATACAATTATTACTACGCAGATATTGACACAAGTTTATCTACAGCTTTTGGTTCTAATAGAAATAAAAATTTAGATCCACATTTATTTACTTTTATATTCCACGAAGCTATGAAAACACATCCAGGTGAATATCATAATAGAGCAAAACAAAACATTGCTGTATTACCTGATATGATGGAAACTGATTTAATGCAAGTTGTAAAAACAGGTAATATTGGTAATTTTTACGAGTATTTAAAACTACAAGGATTTGATTATAAAACAATAAAGAAAAATACTAAATATATAAAAAGAGCGTTGTTTGATAATGATTTTAGTTTAAATAATGACGGAACAATAAATTATAAAAGAAGAAAAAATTAATATATGGCTACAGACAAGAGTTTTGAATCAATGGTTGAAAAAGCTAAACTTGAAAAAAGTATAGGAGAATATGATAGGAATATTAAATCTAACAACCGCGATTATAAAAGAGATGAATTTAGTAAATTAGATTATACTAATTATCAATCTAAAACACCAATAAATAATAAAGATTTTTTTGGCGGATTTATACAAAGAAAAAATTATGATGCAGAATATAGATCTTCTGGTAGACCATTATCATCTTATGAATCTGAACTAACAACACAACAAAGGTTAGAAAATTATGAAACGTCAAAAAGGTTTGAAGAAGAAACAGGTATGTATTCTATGTTTACAGAAGCATACGAAAATCCTCATACCTATTTACAACAAGAGCCAACACAAGAACAACAAACTAAATCAGAAAACGAACAATTTCTTGAGTATGTAGGTGGTTTAGACGAGCAAGAAAGAGATAAAATGGTATCTGGTATGGCGGGTAATCAATTAGCGTACCGATCATTGTTTAATGGACACTACGATCAATACTTACCTTTTAATCCTAATGAATTAGAAGTTGCTGATTCTGTAGCTTTAGGACAAAGTTTGTTAGCTGGTACTGGAATATTTATAAGTGGTATTGGAGATATGTTAACTTTTGTACAATCAGCTACACCAATGACACATTGGTTAGTTAAAATGGGAGATCCTGTTGGAGATATATTTAGATATATTGGAGGTGAAATACAAGACAGTTGGGAGTTACAATACAAACCAGAATCTTTACAAGAATTTACATGGGACGATTTAACTAACGCAAGATTTTGGACACAAGAAGTTGCTACTGTTGTTCCAGATGCTGTTTCTATGCTTCTTGGAGGTTATGGAGTGGCTAAAGGGTTTTTAAAGGTTGCAAGTAAAGCGGGTAAAGTAGCTGTTGCTAAAGGATTGGTAACTCCTGGTGTTAGAGCTGGAGGTGTTACAATAAAAAAGGGTTCTGGATTTGGTAGAATGTTTACAACAGCTGGATCACCAACTGGAGCTGGAGCTTTAACTACACGATTAACTAGAAATTCTGCACAGTTAATAACAGGTATAGGGGGTGGTGTAGGTATGAACTTTATTGATGGAGCTAGAGTAGCTGGGGGAGCTTATAACGAAGCTATAAACAGAGGACTAACACACGATCAAGCGGGTATGGTTGCTGCAGATGTATGGATAGACAACGCTAAATGGTTGCCAGTAGACATGTTGTCTTTTGGTTTTACATATGCTGGTGTAGGATCTAGAATTTTTGGAAAACAAGTTGCTAAAAACGTAGCTACAAAAACTGGAACTTTCGCTAATAGAGCTGGAAGATTTACAAGGTCTTTAGCTAGAACAGCTGGTGTAGCGGTGCCTGAAGGTGTAGAAGAAATGTTTCAAGAAACATACCAAGACTGGATGGTTGGAAAAAATTTAGCGCACGCAGAAGGTAAAATGTTTATAGGTCCTAATGGAGAGAACTATGAAGGTAGTTTTTTAGATATTAGTTTAGAAGACGGAACATTTTTTGGAGATGGTTATTGGAACTATCTACAAACACAAGGTAAAAAAACAGCAGCTATATCAGCTATATTAGGAGCTGGTATGGGGGGAGGTGCTTTTGCTGTATCACAAATGGCAGAACGTAATAGAACAATTGACAGAAGAGAAGATTTTTTAAATAAGGTAATGAAAGATGCAACTTTATCTGAAATAGAAAAAAAACAAGCGATATTAAATCATGTTATGTCAGACGCTTTTGCAACAGGAGCCACACACGCAGACATGCAATCATATATAGATAATTTATTAGAAAAAGAAAAAATAGACGAAACAACACATCAAAGATATACAGAACATTTGGACTCTTCAATGGAAATGATACAAAACACTCCGTTTGCAGAAGATATGACAACTGAAATGAGATCTGAATATTTCAACAGAACATTTAGAATTGGAGATTTAAATGACAACATAACTGAAGTAAATAACCAACTAAAAGAACAATTATCAAATATTGACAAACAACAAGGTGTAAGTCCTGAGAAAAAAGCTGAACAAAAAGAAATTGCAAAATTAGAAGCAGAAGAAACTATTAGAATGATAGAAGAAGAAATATCAACTAATAGGTCTGTACAAAATGCTATTGTTAATGAAGTAATAACACAAAAAGATACAAGAGGCAGAAGAAGATATAAAAAAGGAGTAAAACAAACAGCAGAAGGAAAAGAAACAAGAGGAGGTAGGTTTGCTACAGAAAAAGATAAATTAACAGAAAAAGAACAAAAGTATACAAAGCAAAGTCAAATAGATAAATTATCTCCAAAGTACAGAAAACAAGCTGTTGAAAATTTAGAAAAACTTGGCATAGAAACTACAGAAAACAATATTTTGCAAGAAATGAAAAGATTGCAAAAAGGTAAGCGTACTGGTGTTGTAAAATCAATAAGAGAGGGTGTAAAAGGTATTGTAGATACAGTTAAAAAAGGTGTAAAAAAAGTAAGAGAAACTGGTGTACCACAAGCTGTTGTTGGTGGTGTAAAGTCAGCAATAGACGCAATTAGAGGGGTAGTAAAGGGTGATACAAATATAAATCAAGTTACAAAAGATTTAGCACAAGCTAGTGGTAAGGTAGCTCGTAATATATTTTCTAACATAAAAACATTTGTCAAAAATTTTAAAGGAGCTCCTATATATAAAGAAGATGGAACTCCAACAGATCAAAAATTTGTTGATAAAATTATGCAAACGTTAGAAGATAATTCTGGGGTTCCTTTTACACAAATGAACGATCAAGAAAAAAAAGATATAATTGAACAATTGTTTCCATCACAAAATATGGAACAAATATCAAACATGACAGAAGAAGAGTTTTCTACTTATGTAAAAAATAGATTTGTAGAGTTAGAAAAAAGTCAACAATCTAAAGAAACTAAAGAATTAGAAGGGGAGGTAACAACGGGAGAAACTCCACAACAAGAAGCTAAAAAGAAAAGAGATATAGAAAAACAAGTAAGGTTATTTGCAGAAAAAATAGCAGACGGAAAAACAGTTGCAACAAAAGAAGAAAAACAATTTTATCAAAATTACGCAAAAGAAATAGAAGAAGAACTTAAAAAAATACAAAAAGAAAGAGAAGGAACTCCTACTAAAAAGAAAAAAGGAAGAAGAACAGCGGCTAAAAAAAAAGTAGATAAAGTATCTCCAGAAGAAAAAAGAGCTAAAAAAAAGGTAGATTCTAAAAAAAAGAAGAAAAAAAGACCTGATCCTTTTGGAAACAAAAGACTAAAAGTAGATACTAAAAAAACAAAACAATCACCAAATATAGATAGGTTTGGAGCGGCTACACCAGCTCTTATTATAAGCTCTGTATTAAAAGCGTATAAATCTACTGGAAGAAAATTAGACAAAGCTGCTGTTATAGTATTAGAAGATTTAAGTGAAACTTTACCAAGTTACGCGGTTGGAATGGCTTTATCAGGAGCTACATTTATAAGAGCTAATGACGCCTGGCAAGACATATTAGCACACGAATATGGGGGTCATATATTTTATAGAGCGTATAGTCATACTAAATTTGTAAAGGATGGTATTAAAAACTTAATAGGTACAGATCTTTGGAATGATACAAAAGAAAAGTATTTCTATTTGACTATGTATGAATTTACAAATCCTGTAACAGGAGAAAAAACAAATATGACTATAGATGATATATCTAAAACTTTAGGTCGTATAGTACAAGATAAAAGAACTAAATTATATAAGTCACAAGAAGCGGAGTTTAGAAATATTAGAGAGGCTATGACTACATTGTATGAAGCTATGTTGTCTGGTAATTATAACGCAATACAACAAGGTTATAAAAAATTAGAAATACAACTAAAAGCGGCTAACATGTTGTCTGATTTACAAGAAAATCAACAAGAAGCTTTAAAAGAAGAAGTATGGGCTAGATCTACAGAATTAAAAAGTAAAGAGGTTGTAGAACAACTATTAGGAGCTAATCCAGAAAAAATTGAAAAACATGAAGGTTACGCAAAACGTTTTTGGAATAAAGTAAAAGCACAATTTGGAAAAGAAGAAGTACAAATACCATTACAAAAATTGCGTGATGTTTTAGAACAAGAAGAGGCTAGACCTACAGTTAACACATATTCTTCAGCAAGTTATATGTTACGTAGTGACATAGAAGGTAAATTTGGAAGAGATGTAGTAAATTCTGTAAGACCGTATTTGTCTTCTTTATTTAGAGATTTAACAAAACTAGCAAAAAAGAATCCTAAATTTATAAAAGACGTAGCTCAAGATGAAGAAAAATTAAAATTATATATAGCAGATTCTTTTGAAAAATTAGGATACAGATTTAATCACACAGCTTTTGGTAAAGACTCTATGAAAATTTTATCAGACTTTGTAAGGCCACTAGCAAGATATCACGCTTTAACTATAGATCCAAATTTTAAGTCTAAAGTTAAAGAGTTAACTATAATGGATTGGTTTGAAGATTTATCAAGTAGAGATGTAAACGAAGAAACATTAAACGAAACCTCTAAAGAACTATTAACAGAACAAGATTGGATTATAAAGGGCAAAGAAATGATAGAGGACTTTATGATACGTCAAGGTATGGATCCAGATATGTTTTTAGAAAATTTAGAAGGAGACGGTAAAATAAATTATGAAGACAGAAAAGGTGGTCAACAACCAATATCATTAACTGTACAAAAATTAATTAAAATGTTTACCAAAGAAAGGTATTCTGAAATTAAAAAAGGATTTAGAAAGGTTGGAGATAAAGAGGTAGAAGCTTATGAAAAAGTTACAAAAGCTCTTAGAAATGCAAAAGTATTACAAGGAGATTTATTATTAGCTGGTATATCATCAAGATATGACGCTCATCAATTTATAGAAATATTAAGAAGTTCAGAAAACGTACAAACAGCTGAGTTTATAAATTGGTTAGAAAATAAATTTGGAACACGAGAAGACGCTAATGCGTTTTTAATGATGATGCATAAAGAGTTTAGTGATAGAATGCAAGAAAACTTTTATGGTGTAACACAAACAGAAGACAATACAGGAAGTAAAGAATTTGTTACGAAACAACTATTAAGTTACCAAGAAGGTAATATGATGGAAAACATAAATAATATGTTAGAGTCTTTTTATGGTAAAAAACATAAAGACAAACAATTAGATAAATTAAGAACAGAACAAATTTTAGCCATTGTAACAGAACTAGAAAATGGTATTACTATAGATGGTAAAACTATGAACATTAAAAACGCTACAGAAAAATATGTTAAAAAATCTATATTTAAAAGAGGTGGACAATTTTTTATTAAAGCTTCTACAATAAAACCATTAATAGAACAATTAGTTTTACAATCAAGAAAGAAAAACTATGTTACATTAATAAATAACATTGAAGGTAAACCAACAAATATATCTAATAAGAGTAGTTTTTTAACTAGAAAAGTAGAAAACATTAATGATATATTTAGAAGAAAAGAAAACGAAACACTTGAAGAGTATAGTGAAAGAGTTGATACATTGTTAGAAAACAATGAGTACAATATATTTACATTTTTAGCAGCTCACGAACAAGAATTAGAAATAGGACTACGTAGTGGTATGGATTCTGAAGTTAACAATCAAGCTTCTGTTTACGAGAGAATGAGTGGTATAGAGTTAATGGTAGGAGACATGTCACAATTCTTTGAAAATTACGAAGAAGGTGTTGTTGGATCATATAATGTACCAATTGCTGTTTTTGCAGAAAAAAGTAGAAGGTATGGTATAAACGGTAGATTGTTTACAAATAAAAAACAACTTATAGAACAAATAGAAAAATTAGATTATTTAGCTGGTCTTACATATAAAGACGGATCTATAGTTTTTCCTTTGTTAAATAGTAACGGTAAATTTAATCAAGAGTCATTAAACAAATCTGTTGAAGAACAAATAGAGTTTATTAGAAAAAACCCTTCTGTATTTAAAAATAAAACATTTAGAAGAATTGTAGATCCTAAAACTGGTAAACTAAAACAAGGTCATAAAAAGTTTATAGAGTTAATGATAATGAACTATGCTTTTAATAGAATACAAGCACAAAGACTATTAATAGATAGACACGAAAATTATCAAAATTTAACTGATTATTCTAAGCGTGCAGCGGGATCTATAGCAAGACACATACCGTTTGATAAAAGTATTAATATGGACGTAGTTATGTTTGAAGACATATACAAAACAGAAGACGGTAGATTTTTAAGTGAAACAGAAGCTATGGACGAGTATGGTAGTGATTACAAAAATTTATTAACTATCGTTACAGATGGATCTATGTTTGTTTTAGAAGAACAAGCTCAAGAAATAAAAGATTCATACGGTCCGTTAAATGACTATGGAGAACATTTTAAGTTTGTATACAATGGTAATAGTCAAGAATCTTTATTACCGTTAGAAAAAACAACAACAAGTGAAAGTGTTTATTTAAAAGGTAATACATTCGTTTTAACAGAAGAAGCTGTAAAAGACAGTATATACCTTCAAAATATAAAAAGATTGTTAGAATCAAGAAATAGATATTTTGCAAAAGACAACAATGTTAACTATAATAATATGTTTACAATTGCCGTATCTAATTCTTCTATTAAAGCTGCTCATAATAAAAATGAAATTTTACATAGTATTTCTGGAACAAAAGAAATGAAAAACTTTAATAATATACACTCTATACAAGAAGAAAATTATTCTGATGGTATGAACTATGTAGGTTTAGACGGAACTAATTTTGGTGTACAATTAATATTAGACACAAAACAAAAGTCGTCTCCTTTGTCTATACAATTATTTAGTAATATACTTATAAATGGTAATAAACATGCGGAAAAAGTAAACACGGTATTAGATTTATTTGCTAGATCTATGAAGGCAAAATCTAACGAAAGAGTTAAAAAAATGAAAGCTAAAGATGGTAGTAGTGCTGTTACTGTTAATAGAAACATAATGCAAAGTATAGGAGAGTGGGCTGGATCAGCAAACAATAGTTTATCTAAAAACGCTAGTCCTTTATTTCCTAAAAATAACATTATAAAAAATT
>LULH01000198.1_pt1 | contig 17817 bp, 16 predicted proteins | sample 728201 | NCBI WGS metagenome assembly LULH01 (sample SAMN03860294, study PRJNA289734) | marine metagenome | biome: seawater column; feature: ocean; material: water; isolation source: Red Sea water column Station 169 - depth 100m | place: Saudi Arabia: Red Sea | collected 2011-10-15 | depth 100 m
GTGTATAAGAGACAGCCTATATCCAGGTCCCCTACGCCAACCAGCTGCTGCAGCTCATGATGCTGCCCGACAATCCGGGGCGCGCGCACAAGGTGGCCGAAATCTACGTTCGCCCGCTCTCCGAATTCTATCAGTCGATCATCGAACAGGGCGCGCGAGAAGGGGTTTTTCGCGTGGTCGATGCGAGATTGTTCTATTTCATGCTGGTGGGCGCGACCGAACATTTTACGGCGAGCGGGCTCGTGATGAGCGACATCTTCGGCGAACCCGGCATCACCGAGGTGCTGCAGCGCCGCTACGAGGCATTTCTCTACGAAACCGCACTGGGCGTGCTGGCACCGGGGGAGCGGGACTGACGCCGCTATCGGTCCGGTGCGGTCACCGCCGTGGCCGTCGCCACCAATTTTCCCTCTACCGTCGCGCTGGCCGAAAGATGGCAAGCGCGCTTCGCCGGACGATCGATCTGCGCGCAAGCCACGACCCCGCGATGTGCGGCCGGGCTGAGATAACGCAGGGATATGGTCCGGACGAACTGGTCATCGGGCGCCGTTCGCTGGGCCGCCTCGAACAGCGCGATCGCGACCGCGCCGCCATGCACGATCGGCCCCGCCTCCCAGCCGATGACCGCGTCGCTCCCAACCATCGACACCTTACAGGGCCCTGCCTCTCGCAGACCGATCGTTTCGCGAAATGGGCCGCGATATCCGTCGGGGCTGAAGCGACCGGCATGTTCGGGATCGCCCGGCTCGCCCGATGGAAATCTGCCTAGCAGGAAATTGCCCCCGCCATGCATGACGATGCCCCTTGCGTCGCGGAGTTCGATTCTGGCCGTAGCCAAATCGCCAACCGCGCCGACATAGTTCGCTCGGGCAACACATTCGCCCTCGATCTCGCGTCGTAGTGCACAGAACCACAGATCCAGGGTCGCAATACCACGGTCGGCGGGCACACTTTTACCGATCGAGAGGCTGAGGCAATCGTCCATCAGACCGATCCCGGCGAGCGGGTCGATTGCCGAGCCACCCGGCATCGCCAGGCGCGCCAGCGGACGAATGCGCATCTGCGCGATATCGCCGTCGACCGCGATCTCGGCTCCGAGCGTCCGTATGAATGGCGACGCCTCCTGCCAGAAGAGCCGCTTTGCTAATTGGTCGGGGGGCAGCAGGCCGGTCAAAGCCGCCATCCCTCGCGTGCATAGGCGGCGTTGATCGGCGCGACATCCTCGCGCAAGGTCCAGTCTGCGCCGACATCGCTCGATATGTGGAAGGCGTAAGGCTTCGCTTCTGGCATGGCGCGCAGATGGGCGGCGTAAGCGTCCAGCGTCGCTTCGCGCGGGTCGCCATCGCTGTAGCGTACGCGCCATCCGATGAAGGGCGGCAGCACTGAGAGGCCTGCGTAGTGGAACGTGCCGCTATGCAGATGCCAGAGGCTGGCTTCCATGTTGCCAAGCAAGCCGCCCGGCCCCGCCATTTCGGGATAGCAGCCGGTCGTGAAGGCCAGCATTGCGCTGCGTGGTTTCAGTCCGCCATGCTCCAGCCGCAGGCCCGCGCCATAGACGAGGCCGTTGACGAATACCCGGTCGATCCACCCCTTCAGGATGGCTGGCACCGACCACCACCATAGCGGAAATTGCAGGATCAGATGATCGCACCAGAACAGGCGGTCGATTTCCTGCCGGATGTCCGGCGCGAAGGCACCCTCCCGAACCGCGTGCTTCTGCTCGCGATCATACTGCAGCCGGTCGGGAAAGCGGCGTTCCTGGAAATCATCGCCGCGCGCGACGGGATCGAACTGCATCGCGTAAAGGTCGGACACGACGACCTCATGGCCTTCTGCCCGCAAGACCTCGACCGACCGATCGCGCATCGCTGCTCCCAGCGAATTCGGTTCGGGATTGGCATAGACGATGAAGATGCGCATCAACCAATTCCTCGGTCGCGTTCGCGCCAGAAAGGTTCGCGCAGGACATTCTTCTGCAGCTTTCCGGTACCCGTGTAGGGCAGCTCCTCGCGGAACTCGACCGAGACGGGGCATTTGTAACCGGCGATATGCTGCTTGCAGTGTTCGCGAAGCGTGCGCGGATCCGCCGTGCTGCCCGGATGCGGGACCACCACGGCATGGACCTGCTCACCCCACTTTTCACTGGGAATGCCGATGACCGCGCAAGCGGCGACAGCCGGATGCTTGGCCAGCGCGTTCTCGACCTCGGCAGAATAGACATTCTCTCCCCCGCTGACGATCATGTCTTTGCGGCGATCGACTAGGAACAGGAATCCGTCCTCGTGGACATAACCCATGTCGCCCGAACGCATCCAGCCGTCAGTCAGAACCTCGGCGCTCGCTTCGGGCTGGTTCCAGTATCCCGCCATTACGATCGGGCCGCTGCACGTCACCTCGCCCACTTCCCCGATCGCGGCTTCGGATCCGTCCTCGCGCCGCAGGCGCAGGGTCACGCCCACCGCCGGGCGCCCGGCCGAGCGCAGTCGCCCGGTTTGCGCCAGGTCCATATCGCGATGCACCCAGGCGGGAAGGACGGTGTAGGGGCCGCTCGTCTCGGTCATGCCATAGCCCTGCACGAGGCTGACATGCGGCAGTCGCTTGATGATGCTGCGCAGCAGCGTCTCGTCGATCGGCGCGCCGCCATATTGAATGAGGCGCAGTTTCGCGAGCGCACCGGTGATGTCTTCCTCGTAGGCGATAAGGCGCTGAAGCATGACGGGCACCAGCAGGGTGTAGGTCGCACCCTCCCGCTCGGCGACGTCGATGAAGGCGCGCTCTTCGAAAGTGCGCAGGAAGGTGCATGTCGCGCCGCGAAAATAGGCCCGCATAGCCACGCACATGCCGGCAAGATGGAACAACGGCGCCACCGCCAACACGACGTCGTCGGCATCGACCGGAATCTCGAGCAGATTGATGAGTGTGTTGTTCGCAAGCATGGTGTGCGACAGCATCACCCCTTTGGGAAAGCCGGTCGTCCCGCCAGTGTAGAACACGCCCGCCAGGTCGGCGCCTTCACGATGGACGCACGGCGCGGGCGCATGGCGGTCTATCAGGCTTTCATACGTGGCCTCCGCCCCCTCATCCCATCCGCCTACGGCGATCACGGTGGCGAGCGAGGCGGAACGGCCCTTCAGGTCCGGAACCAGATGCGCAAAACCGGAGTCGACGATGATTATGCGCGTATCGCAATCGTCTAGGGAGAAGGCGATTTCGGCAGCGCTCCACCGGATATTGATCAGGTTGATCGCCGCGCCCGACCACCAAGTCGCCAGCATGGATTCCAGGTAATAGTCGCTATTGTCCGCTAGGATGCCGACGCGATCGCCCGCCGCGACGCCCAGCTCGGCCAAGGCCGCCGCCAGTCGCGCCACGCGATCTTGCAGATCGCGCCAACTCGTCCGCCGCCCTTCGAAAGATGTCGCGATTGCATCCGCGCTGTACCGCGCGTGATGCATCAACGGTTGTACCAATTCCCAATCCATCGAGCCTCTCCCATCATATCGGGCTCGATGTTAGTCCGACGAGTCGGACTATTCAACCGAAAGCTTAGACGTTCAGATATCCGTCCAAAAACAACCGTCCGATACGATCGCACAGCATGTCGGGCGACAGCCGCCCTGCCGGATCGTACCAAAGGTCGGTCCAGTTCAGCATGCCGAGCAGCAGCAGCGACCGCGTTTTGACCTCGTCCCGTGGAAGGTCGGGACGGAGCGACGCCAGAATCTGCGCCGTGGCTTCGATCACGTCTCGCTCGAGCTGGATCAGCGGCTCGCGCTTCTCCTCGGGCAGATACTTCACATCGTTCATCGCGCTGACGTGGCGCTGGCGCGATGCGTTGGATTTTTGCACGTAGAGCACGATAAACTTCCGGAACTTTTCTTCCGGCTCCAGATCGCTCGACCCGACGTCCTCGATATCCGAGAGAAGCTGATCGAGATGCTCGGTCAGCATGGCGCTGAGCAGGTCGTCCTTGCTCGAAAAGTAGTGATACAGCATCGACTTCGTCGCCCCGCAAGCGGTGGCGACAGCCTGCAGTTTCGCATTCGCATAACCGACCTCGGAAAACAGGGCGGCCGCCTTATCCATGATGGTCTTGGCTTTTTCGTCGTAATCCTTTGCACGGACGCGGGGCATAGGCGTTCTTTAATCCATAACTATCTGATTTACGCTTCGCATTGCCACACCAAGTTCCACATAGCCACCCGTCGCCGGCGAGACATCAATTAATTGCTAGACCGACGCGTCGGTCTGCTATATTTCCCGCACTGACAAAGCATCAAAAGATGCATCATCAAGGGAGAGAAAACACCATGAAAATGAACGCCTCTTGGCTGGCTGGTTGCGCCGGAATCGCATTCCTCAACACGCCCGTTGCCGCTCAGGAATCTGCTAGAGCACAAACTGGTGACGAAGCCGCGCTTGAAGAAGACGCACCTGCTCCCACGGCGAGCCCGCGCGGCGGCGTCGAAGCGCTGACCGGAGAAATCGTCGTCACCGCCCGCAAGCGCGGCGAAGAACGGATTCAGGACGTGGCAATCGCCGCGACGGCCTTTGGTCCCGAACAGCTCGAGGCCCAGAACTTCCGCGACCTGACCTCGATCAGTTTCTCGGTCCCGAACGTTCAGCTTGAAAGTCTCGGGTCGGTGAAGGGCGTGGCGAGCTTTTCGATCAGAGGGCTAGGCATCAACAGCTCGATCCCTTCTATCGACCCGACCGTGGGCGTCTTTGTAGACGGCGTGTACCTCGGCATCACGTCCGGTGTCATTCTCGATAATTTCGATATTGCGGGGCTTGAGGTGCTGCGTGGACCACAGGGGGTGCTGTTCGGCCGCAACGTGACGGGCGGCGCCGTCTTGCTGCGTACGACCGAGCCCACGGACACATTCACCATGAACTTGCACGCGGGTGTTGAAACCGGAACCCGCTACACCGTTGACGGCGTGATTACCGGGCCCCTGGTCGACAGGCTTCTGAGCGGCAAGGTCGCGGCCTATTACTCTAAGGACGAAGGCTGGTTCGACGATAATCGCGCTGGCCCGAATCTCGGAAAATCGGAAGCCCTGATCCTGCGCGGTGCGCTCAAGCTTACGACCGGCGCTTTCGAAGCGATCCTGCGCTACGATCATAATGAGGGGGATGGCGATGGCCCCGTTCCTCAGAACCACGCGATTTATTCCCGCAATTCCTACGACTATGCGAGCGGTTACGCGGGGTTTTTCGAGTACGAGGCGGACCAGGTCACCCTGGAGGCCAATCTCGACGTGGGTTTCGGGGACGGAACAATCACCTCGATCACGGGCTATCGGCGCTTCGAAGGCATCTCGTCCAGCAATGTCGACGGCACGTTTCGCCGCCCGGGCATTTCGGACGGGATCGATTTCGGGCCGGGCGCGGCCTTCAATCTGGACACGAACACCCTTCAGGACCAGTTGAGCCAGGAATTGCGCTATGCCGGTACCTTCGGGCGCCTCGAACTGACCACCGGCCTCTATTACTTCACGCAGGACCTGACCTACGTCGAACGCCGCCTGATCGACACCAATCTTCTGGTGCCTGGCGCAAGCGTGCCCGTCGGCGGCGGGATCGGCGATTTCTCTGCGCTGGGCGCTTTCGCAGCGATCGACTACGGCCTGACCTATACGCTGACGGTGAACGCCGGTCTTCGCTACACCAAGGAAGACAAGAAGGCCGATATCTCACGCATCCGACCGGTCGGCAATGCGATCGACGGCAGGGTCGGCGGCATCTTCGAGACACGGGAACTGGCTTTCACGGATACCGGCTACGACCTCTCCTTCGACAACTGGTCGCCCAAGATCGGGCTGGATTGGGAGCCCACGCCCAATATCCTCGTTTATGGGTTCTGGACACGGGGCTATCGCAGCGGCGGGATCAATTTGCGCAACACCGCTCTCGGCATCACTCCGCGTCCGTTCGGGCAGGAAGAGCAATCGACTTTCGAAATCGGCGGAAAGTTTGACCTGTTCGATCGCCGTCTCAGGATCAATGGGGCGCTCTTCACCAACGATATCAAGAACCTCCAACGTGAACAGATCACCGCCGACCCAATTTCTGGCGTCCAGCAGATCATTGCCAATGCGGGGGACGCAAGAATTCGTGGCTTCGAGGTCGAGGCCAATCTGCGCCTCGCCGACAATCTGCTTCTATCTGGCCAAGTCGGACATCTCGATGGGGAATATACGACCGTAATCGCGGATATTACCGGGGATGGCCTGGTCGACCGCACCGACCTTGCTCTGAAAATTCCTCGCCTCGCACCATGGACCTACGGCGCTACTCTTACGCACGACCTCGACCTCCCGGGCTTCGCGCTGGTTACGTCGCGCTTCAGTTGGAACCACCGCGACGCCAACTTCTTTTCAGACAACAATCGCGGGTTTTTCGATGCGACTGATATCTTGGATCTAAATATCACCCTGCGTCCCGATGCGTCGGATCTTTCTGTAACGTTTTACGGCACGAACCTAACCAACGAAACGACATATGGAAGTGACACTCTGTTACCCGACATCCCCCAATTCGGCGGCGATGGCGCGGGGGCGCGCCCCAGTCCTACCTACTCTCCGCTTAACCGCGGCAGGGTGTTAGGAGTGGAGATGCGCTATCGTTATTAGTTTAGCGAGGTCAATTTCAGACAGGCAACGACTTGCTATGGAAAGAAGAAACGTAGTCATCGTCGGCTCCGGCCATGGCGGAGCGCAAGCAGCTATCTACTTACGACAGAACGGGTTCGAGGGCTCCATTCTGATGATAAGCAATGATAGCGAATTGCCTTACGAGCGCCCTCCTCTTTCTAAAGAATACTTTTCTGGCAACAAGCCTTTCGAACGGATTCTGATCCGCCCCGAAAAGTTCTGGAATGACAAGAAAATCGAGCGTCTTCTCGATACCGAGGTTGTCGCCATCGAATCCTCGAAGCATGAACTTTCGCTAAGCAACGGCGACTCGATCCGGTACGACAAGCTCATCTGGGCTGCTGGCGGCGCGCCGCGATCGCTGACCTGCTCGGGTTCGGATTTGAAAGGTGTCTATGCGATACGTACTCGCAACGATATCGACAACCTAGTCGGGGCGATCGACCGTGGCGCAAGGAAGGCTGTCGTTATAGGCGGCGGCTTCATCGGGCTCGAGATGGCGGCGGTACTACGAAAACTCGACTGCGAGGTCACCCTATTAGAAGCGCAATCCCGCATTCTTGCGCGAGTGGCGGGAGAGGAAATCAGCGCATTCTATGAGACCGAACATCGCACACGAGGTGTCGATCTGCGGCTCGAAACCCAAGTCGATTCTATCGAAGGGGAGCGTGGCCGGGTCGCTCGCGTCCGACTTCATGATGGCTCCGCACTTGAAGCAGATGTGGTGATTGTTGGGATCGGCATCGTTGCGTCGGTCGAACCACTTCGCCGGGCCGGCGCAATCTGTTCGAACGGCGTCGAGGTGGATGGATCGTGCCGCACTTCGCTGAAGGATGTGTTCGCTATCGGCGACTGCGCTGCGCATCGCAGTCAGTGGGCGGAAAACGCTATCATTAGAATCGAGTCAGTCCAAAACGCTAATGAAATGGCGAGAGTGGCCGCACTGACTATCTGTGGCCGAGACCAAGACTATACTGCCCTTCCTTGGTTCTGGTCAAATCAGTATGACCTAAAGCTTCAAACCGCAGGTCTGTCCCTTGGTCATGATATGACAATACTTCGTGGCGATCCGGCCACTCGATCATTCTCAGTCATCTATCTGCGCGATGGAGAGGTAATTGCACTTGATTGCGTAAACGCGGTAAAAGACTTCGCTCAAGGTCGTTTTATTATATCGAATAAAATTAATCGTCATCCTTCCGCGATGGCCGATACTGGGACGGCGCTGAAAGATTTTAAAGATTCCTAGACAGCGCTCCTGTAGTATTGGCCTTTCCGCGATTAGACTGTGCTAACGAAATAATTTCCAATGGGCACCTTCTTTGAGACTCTGTTCGTCGGCAAAGATGCGCTAAAAAACGTGTGAGCTCAATTTCCGCAGGCGTAAGGTCCGCTAGTTGTTCGGACCTATCTTTTGCGCCGTTCGGGGCGAGGCGTTCGGACGTGTCACGATAGATTGTTGAATGTTGATCGAGCGTCAGATGGTTTATTGAACTCATGTGCGTCGCTTCGGAATCCCATCTGGCCGCGAGCCGCCGCGCCAAAATACGGGCGCGATCAGGATCACGGGTCTTCAAGGAAATACTTATAGGATTTTTTGCACTCGATCCGAAGGGCACCCGCCGGGGGAGGTGATAGTTCCGGCCGCGCAGCCAGACGAACGGGTAAAACGCCATCAGCGCATTACTCCGTTCGCCGAACCGGGTCCGATGTTACAGGCAGACACTCCCGAATGGTCAGCAACGCCCATCACCCGCTTGTGAACGAGTGTGTGTACGGGTTTATGAACAATTCGAGCCGTGCTCGAACCGAACTCGTCGAAAAGGCATAAAGCCAATGCTTTACGAGAGAAGTGGTGGCAGAAGAGGACTCGAACCGCTCTCAGAATGTCGCAAAACTGCGAGAATCTTGACCTTGGTTACTTAAGTGAGGCCCCCGTCGGTGCCCCCAGATTGCATTTTTACCAGAGGATTTGGGTCTCATCCTCAAAAAAGTCTAATGATTTCAATGCCCGTTCTTTACAGCAAATTTACGGGAATGACCAGCCATTTTGCCCCAACCGAGTGACTGAATGCAGGGGTTATCCGCGCGCCTTCGCCCACTCTTCCCAATAGCGCACTAGCTCATCTGGCAGGCTTTCTACAAACTCTTGGCCCAATGAATAATGAGGCATCGCCTCGGCAACCGCTTCGAGTAGCGCCGCTCCCTGCACCGTGTCCTTGCGCCGCTTGAGCGGGTTCCGCTTGGCCTGAGCGCCCAACCACAGTTTGTGGAGCGCGAACCAGCGGGGGTCAGGTGCAACGATGCGCGCCGGGCTGCCATCACGGCATGGGACGACCTGATCTACCCGCCGACCGGGCAAGAGCCATTCCTGTTCGGGTAGCGGAACTGGTCTTGGCCGATCCTTTCCGGCAAGCGTTTCGACACGCGATGGTGCTACCAGCAATTCGACTTCATAGGCCTTCGCGTTGCGCGCTTGGAATTCCCGCTCGGTATTAATCGTGAATGTCGGATCGACCGCTTTGAGCATGTCCCAAAGCTGCGTTCCGTCTTCCGGTTCGTCAGCCGTCCAGGCGAGATCGAAGTCCTCTGTTTCGTCAGGCACGTCGCGGAAAGTGCCCGCAGCTTCTAGCGCGTAGGCGGCCATCGCATTTGTCCCAACCACAAGCAGATGGCTGCCGAGAAGCGAGCGCTTGTCTGCCTCTCGAAGGATAGGGCCTGCGTCCGCCGAAAGGAGCGGCAAGCGCAACGCGCGGGCAATCCGGCTGCTCTCGCCAAGGGCATCCCGCGCTCCGTCACGGCGCTCCTTCAAAGCAGCCTTTGCAGCCTTGTATTCCTCAAGCTGGGATTGCTTATCATCGTCCCAAGCACCGAGACTTTTGCCGTTCCCGCTGCGGTCAAATATCTCATAGAGATACTCGTATTCGCCGACCTTCTTGCGCCTCAGGTCGTATGGCATCGCATAGAGCTCGCGGTCGGCCTCGATCCACGCGTCATAGCGCTGGCGCATATTGACGAGCGCGCGCTCCTGTTCGGCAGAGAAAGGTTGGATCACAGCCATCGCTGCGATTTATCCCACAATTTTCCAATTTTCAATAAACGCGGGATAAATGCGCTCGAACCGGGGCAACGTGTAAAGATTTTTGCGTTTTCTTTGCATGTGCGTATCGACGTGCAAAGCGAAAGCGCGACTGCTTGTCATATCGACTCGAGCTTCGATTCGCGCGGAAACCGGACTTCCGCTGCACCAGAACCGTAGATTCGGACCTGCATCGCCCGGGAGCGGACACCAGCGGGAAAAAATCTTTCAGTCCCAGACTGTCCACAGCGATCCAACATCGTCCACCCGCCATTGGGGAACGGCAATAGTTCTATATTTGTTCTTTCCTACAGCATTGCGATTCGCATAGCTTGTCCAGCGTCACCTAAGCCAAGGGTGGCGCTGAGTTGAACATCTGATCGCACGGTCCGTAACGGCAAATTGAAGGACAACCCATCGTCGTGGGGGAACACGGCTTCGGTGACAGAACCTTGAAGCAAAGGAGTCTGTCGTGCCGAATACTGAATTACTCACCTGCCATGAGGTCATGCGCCTGACTGGCATTCGCAGCCGGACAACGATCTGGCGACGCATCCGCCGGGGTGCCTTTCCTCATCCCATCGACATTGGCGGCGGACGTATCCGCTGGCGTTCCACTGACATCGAGGAGTGGATCGAGGCCCTCCCCCTGCGCAGCTATTGACCCCTCCAAGGCGGGCAATGGCCCGCAGAAAGCCAATCCTCCATGTCTATCCTTTCCCTGATCAACGCAGCCCTGCAGAATCATGGCTGGCTGATCGCCAGCCTTCCGATTGACGAAGAAGATCGCGCGGCCCAGCTCATCAAATTGCTCGCCGAAGACAACGCAGATGGGCGCGCCCGTCGCCACACATTGCAGCCCTGGCTCTGGTACGAACGCCCTGTCCGCGAGCGGTTTGAGGGGCAAGATTGTTGCCTCACTGTCGAGGGTCCGATCTACAGGAGCAGGGACGGAACCGGGTATCCGCTCGGCAGCCAGCTTCGTACCGAATTCGGGTGGCTTGACCTCACACCAGAAGAGACCAACCAGCTCGCAGATGAGGTTCGGTCCGCAATCGACCTGACCCTGCTTCGCTGGTTCACGCGTCCCGAAATGGCGGACCGCCAGTTGCCTTCGCGCCAATCCCGCCAGCGCTATTTCGACGATGATGTCGCCCGCAATCTGATCCTGTCTGCGACGCCTCCAACGGCAAGCATGGAGCAAGAAGCCCATGCCAATTGACAGGAAAAAAACTGGAGAAAGATGGGGCCACGATACTGCGTATCGGACCCGTGATTTCCATACACACCCCACGCACGTGTGCATCAAGGATTTCTGCGGGTTTGAAGGGATGCGGATAGCATCGCGTTCAGGCCACTTGCCCAAGACCCGCGCAATTCCGCCATTCTTTGCGATGGCGGATAGCATCTCCACCGGAGCGGACCGATGAGCGCGCGGGCGCAGACGGTGCGCCTCAGTCCGTCGCAATACCGGGTGCTGGCTGACTTCGCAAAGCGTCGCGGTCTTTCCGAATACGCCATGCTGGCGCGGGTGGTGGAAGCAGGTTTTCTCGCCATGCTTCACGGCACCGACAAGGAGACCGATCTTGCCGAACTGGCGCGCGAGATCGGGGCAATATCGGAGCGCCTGGCCGAGGCCGAACGGGTGCTCGATCGTACCTTGTTCACCGCCTGTGCGGCCTACGCTTACGCCCGCCATGCCGCGCTGGGCACGAAGAAAACCGACGAGACAATTGCAGGCGAAGCGCGCGCCGCGTTCGAGCGCCAGCGCTCGCTTGCTCTGGAGATCGAGCCATGAATTCGAACATCGATTTTGTCACCCGCGCCCATGCCCTTTGGCGCGTGCGTATGGCGCATTGGCAGCAACGTTTCGGCTTCTTTGCCAAGCTCCTTCTATTCAGCTGCGTCGCAGGAGCGATCATCACCCCGCTGCTCCGGCTTGGTCCGGAAGAGATAGCTGCTGTGGGTCACTTCATTGTAGCAAAGGCACTCTCATTGCTGGGCGAGTTCGCTGGCAAGGATTTCGATATGAGGATCACGGTCAACGGCGAGAGGCTGATCGTCCCCGCTTCCGTTATTGCCAGCGATCCCGCAACTGCCGCGAACTTCTTCTGGACTGTGAGACAGGTAATTGGAGGCACGCTCGCGGGGCTGGCCATCGGCATTTTCCTATCGGTTGTTGTCAAAAGATCGATGTCTGAGCAAGGCAGGGATACGCTTGCCGACCGGGTCATCGGCGGCACTCGCGTAGCGGACGAAGAGGATGTTGCGGCACAGACCACTTTACTTTGCGGCAGGGACGCCCTGCGTATCGGTCCGGTCCCAATTCCGCGCCGGATCGAGACCCGTCACTTCGCCTTTCTCGGCACCACCGGCAGCGGCAAAACCACTGCCTTGCGCCAGATGCTCGACGGTATCGAAAGGCGCGGCGAAGCGGCGCTGGTATATGACACATCGGGCGAGTTCATCGCGCACTATTACAACCCCGCTCGCGGGGACATCATCCTCAATCCCTTCGATGCGCGCTGCGCCTTCTGGACTCCATTCGACGAGATATCACATCCCGCCGATGCAGACCGGATAGCCCGCCAGCTCGTTTCTGAAACCAGTAGCCAGGATGACGATGTCTGGCTTGAAACAAGCCGCATTCTTGTCGCCAACATGATCCGCTCGCTCTGGGCGGAGAAGAACTGCAGCCTCGAAGCTTTGCTTGAAGCCTTGCAGGTCAAGGACAAGGAGCAACTGAAGGAATGGCTGGGTCACACTTCGTCGGCGCGCACCTTTGCTAATGACGCCGACCGCGCCACCGGCAGCGTGCTCTTCATGCTCGCCAAGGCCGCGAACCTGATCCAGTTCCTGAAGGTCGAGGATGAGGGAGAGGAGCGCTTCGCCTTCCGCGATTTCATCGTCAAGCTGGACGAGTGTGAGGGAGCAAAGCCCTGGATATTCGTCCCCCGCAAGGAGGACTATTTTGAAGCGTCCAAGCCGCTCATGGCTTGCTGGCTCGAATGCGCGGCGAGTGCAGTGCTGGGTCTGTCGCCATCGTCAGACCGCCGCATCTGGTTCGTGCTCGACGAGCTGGCCGACCTGCCACGTGTCGAGAACCTGGCTCGCCTTCTGCCCGAAGGTCGCAAATTTGGTGCGGCCATTGTGCTCACCTTTCAGGCGCTCGGACAGATGCGAAATCGGTATGGTGCGAACATCGCTGAAGCCATGCTCGCCTGCTGCAACACCAAGCTGTTCCTGCAAACGGTCGATCAGGAAACCCGCAAATGGGCGAGCGAGACCATCGGTCAGTGCGAGGTGGAATTGCGCGTTGCCACCGACACGTTGTCGATTGGCAGCGAAGTGCCGCGCACCACCATCGCGACCCAGCGGCAGTTCCGCCCCGCCGTGCTTGAAAGCGAATTGCGGCTCAGTCCGCATCAAGGCTACCTGCTGCTTCCCGATGGCCTGCCAGTCGCGCGTATCGGTCTCACCGCTGATCACATCACCCGGCGTGGCGAGCCGCGTCAGCCCGGTTACGTGCCAGGCGATCCGGCAGGCACACTGTGGAGCCGGGTCAGCGAGATCGCCAAAGGTGCCGAACCCGATGCCAAACCGGGACCGGTCTGATGGTTGCATCGGTCTCGGCGCTGTCGAGTGCCGGTCAGGCGGCCAGCTATTATGAGGCCGACGATTACTACGCCGAAGGCGGCATGGCTCCGTCCGAATGGTTTGGCGAGTCAGCGGAGAAGCTGGGCCTGTCGGGTGAGGTTGATCGCGAGAAGTTTGCCGAATTATTGGAAGGGCGCGTTGCTGGACAGCAACTCGGCACCACCCGCGATGGCAAGGTCGAGCACAGGCCAGGCTGGGACATCACCCTGTCCGCGCCCAAGTCGGTCTCGATCATGGCCGAGGTTGCCGGAGACAAGCGGCTGATCAAGGCGCATGGCGCGGCGGTGAAAGTGGCGCTTGCCCATGTCGAAAAGCACATGGCGGCAACGCGGATCAGGCAGGGCGGCGAGGTTCGGCGCGAGGCGACAGGCAATCTAGCCATCGCCACCTTCCGCCATGCCACGAGCAGGGCACAGGACCCACAGCTGCACACCCACGGCGTGATCATCAACGCGACGCAGGACAAGGACGGTAACTGGCGCAGCCTTGAGCCGCGCGCCTTCTACCAGCTCCAGAAGGAGATCGGTGCGATCTACCGGCAGGAACTGGCGCACGGCGTTGCCGCCCTGGGATACAAGATCGAGGCCGGGAAAGATTCGCTGTTCGAGATCGCAGGGGTTCCGGAAAGGGCCATCGACGCGCTGAGCCAGCGCACAGCAGCTATCGATGCGCGGCTTGCCGAGCGCGGCACCAGTCGTGCGGAGGCGAGCGCTGCCGAAAAGCAGATTGCAGCGCTCGATACGCGGGAAGCCAAGACCAGTGCGCATCATCGCACCTTGCGCGCCGACTGGCGGGCAACCGCCGATGCCAATGCTTTCGACAAGGCAGCGCGGGACAGGGGCCAGCACGCTGGCGCGCGAAGCCGGTGACTTCGCCTTCGGCAAGGCCGGGCACGGCACCATCAGTGCTGCGATTGCCGATGCCGGAAAGCGCGGCGAGCTTGTCCCGCGCACTTTCCTTGATCGGCGCGGGGCGGAGTTTGCCGGATTCACGACGCCGCAGGCCATCGACACCGAGCGAAGCATGCTTCGCCTGGAGGAAGCCGGACGCGGGATGGCGCAATCACTCGCCAGTCCGCTGGCAGCAGCGCGGACCATCGAACGCGCCGCGCGCCAATCGGCGCGCTCCGGTTATGCCTGGACCGAGGACCAGAAACGCGCGACCGCAGACTTGCTCACTTCACGCGACCGCGTTGCCGCCGTCCAGGGTTATGCCGGGACCGCGAAGACCACCACAGTGCTCGCGACCTATGCGCGCGAGGCAAAGCGCCACGGGCTCGTTGTGACCGCGCTTGCGCCAACCGCATCGGCAGCAACCGTTCTCGGCGAAGCGCTCGGTCTGCGCGGAGACACCGTGGCGCGGCATTTGCTCGCGCCAGAGGCGAAGACAGCGGGCAAAGACGCAGTGTGGATCGTCGATGAAGCTTCGATGCTCTCGGCTCACGATATGGCGAAACTCATGACCCGCGCCGACAAGGCCGGAGCCCGACTCGTTCTGGTAGGTGACGTCAAACAGCTGGGATCGGTCGGCGCGGGGGCAGCCTTCGCGCAATTGCAGCAGGCTGGCATGGCGACCGCGAAACTTGCCGAGGTGGTCCGTCAGACCAATGCCGACACCCGCGAAGCCGTCATGGCCTCAATCGAAGGCCATGCAGGCAAGGTCTTGGCCTCGCTGGAGCGTGGCGGCGGTAGGGTTATCGAGGAGACTACGCCGGATGAGCGCCTTGGAGCGATGGCCCGGCACTATCTCGCCTTGTCACCTGCAGAGCGCGCACGAACGCTGGTGATCGAGCCATCGCGAGAAGGCGGGGACAGGCTCACCGGCATGATCCGAGCAGAACTGACCCAGCGCGGTGAGCTTTCAGCGGAAGCCGTGCGTTTCGAGGCGCTAGAGGTGAAAGGTCTCACCCGCGCCGAAGTGCACGAGGCAGCAAGCTATGCCATCGGCGATATCGTCCGGTTCAGCCGCGACTATGCCGCCAAGGGCGTGCGCCGGGGCGAGAGCTTCGCTATTTCCGCTGTCGATCCCGAGCGCGGGCGCATTGCTTTGGAAGGCCGTAATGGCCGGTCGCTGGACTGGCATCCCCGGCAATGGGGCGCTGGCAAGTCCGAGGTGTTCGAGCCGAAACCGATGGAGCTCCGCACCGGCGACCACGTGCAGTTCACCCGCAACGACCGCGATACGGGACGGGTCAATGGCCTTGGCGGTGCCGTTACCCGCATCGATTCCGACCGTGGCCGGGCAACGGTAAAGCTCGCCAACGGACGCGAGCAGCGGCTCGACCTCTCCAATCCTCGCGACACCCATTTGCGCCACGCCTATGTCCAGACAGCCCATGCCGCGCAGGGCCAGACCGCCGAGCGGGTCCTGATCCATGCCGACAGCCGGTCCACCAATCTGGTCGACCAGAAGATGCTCTATGTCGCGCTATCGCGCGCCAAGGCCGAGGCCGTGGTTGTGACCGACGACAAGGACAGGCTTGTCCGTGCGATTTACGAACGCGCGGGCGAGAAGCAGACGGCCCTGACCGCGAGCCCTCCCGAGGCCGTCAAATCAAAGGAAATGGGTGCAGGGTTGGGGTAATTGATCGCCTCGCCTATCGAATGGTCAATTGCGAATCTATCCACAAGAATGACCGACACACGATCGCCAGAACAACGACGGCGCATTATGCAATCCGTCAAAGCTAAGAACACCGGCCCTGAGTGGACGGTGAGACGTCTCCTATTTGCAATGGGATATCGATATCGCCTGCATTACAAGAAACTCCCCGGGAAGCCAGACATCGCCATGCCGGGGCGCCGCAAAGCCATCTTCGTGCATGGTTGCTTCTGGCATGGTCACGATTGCTCTAAGGGTCAGCTCCCCAAATCGCGCCTCGATTATTGGCAACCGAAGATTGCAGCCACTAGAGAAAGGGACGCACGAAACCTTCGCTCACTCCATGAAAGCGGATGGGAAACGCTTGTCCTATGGCAGTGCGAGTTGGCTGATCGAAACGGATTGGTCGCCAAACTCGAATCTTTCGTGGAAGGCTCGCAATTCGGGCGCGACAAAACAAGAACACGGACCTAAGATATGAGTATGTCGAACGCCTCATCCATCATGAAATTTGAGTCCGGTCGCTCGAAGAGACCGCTTGCTATCGATCTCTTTGCAGGAGCAGGAGGGATGAGTTTAGGTTTCGAGCAGGCGGGTTTCGATGTTGTCGCAGCCGTCGAAATCGACCCAATCCATTGCGCCACGCATGAGTTCAATTTCCCCGAAACAACGGTCATTCCCGAGTCTGTCGCATCTCTTTCGGGGGACGATATCAGGAAGGCTGCAGGTATCGGTGGTGCTCCCATTGCGTGCGTCTTCGGAGGTCCACGTCAAGGGGCTAACGGTCGGAAAGCACAAAGCGTTTCTCGAAGAACTTGTTTATGAATTTGAAGCTCACGGATACGCTGTCCAACGTCCATGGCACGTATTGAACGCTGACAACTTTGGGGTGCCTCAACATCGTGAACGCCTAATTCTGCTTGGCGCAAAAACCGGCAGACCACTTCCCGAATACCCAGAACCCTCGTCATCCCCTGCCGATGGGAAAAAGGCAGTTCCTAATTTGCCCCTTGGTCCAACCTGCGAAGATGCGATTGGCGACCTACCAAATGCTGAGCGTTTCAATTCGCTCGTAGATAGCGATTGCGTCAAAACCTCGGACTTCAGAGAACCCTCGCTGTATGCTGCCGAGCTACGGTGCATGACGAATGAAGCTTGGCATTTTGGTTACGTACGAGATTGGGATCCGAGCATTCTGACATCAAGCATTCGGACATCTCATACGGATATCTCCAGACGCCGTTTTTCTGAGACAGTGCCAGGTACTGTCGAACCCATCAGTCGCTTCTTCAAGTTGGCACCGGATGGCTTATCGAACACCTTACGCGCCGGAACGGATGGATCGCGCGGTGCATTCACAAGCCCTAGACCAATCCATTTCAAGCATGATCGCTGCATAACCGTCCGGGAGATGGCTCGCTTGCATGGCTTCCCCGATTGGTTCCGCTTCCATTCGACGAAGTGGCATGGAGCAAGGCAGATTGGAAATGCAGTTCCGCCGCCGCTCGCACGCGCCGTGGCAAGCAGCATTCTAAACTCAATTGGAATTGAGCCGAGCCGTCCAATTAGGACCCTTAAACTTGGCAATCCCGATTTGCTTTACTTGGAGCTATCGAAAGCGGCGGCTTACTTCGACGTTGACACCCCACCTTCTCGGCGGGACCGAAAGAGCGGCGCTAAGAAGCGTAAGCAGGCCGAGATCGAGCGCGAGCGTCTCTCCGGGAACTGACGTGACCCCCAGCTTTCCCCCAGCTGGGATTAGAGCCGGGCGGTTGTTTTGCGCATAAGCGCGATTGAAGCAATGGGCTGCGTAGTGGAGCCCGT
>LULH01000712.1_pt1 | contig 17617 bp, 25 predicted proteins | sample 728201 | NCBI WGS metagenome assembly LULH01 (sample SAMN03860294, study PRJNA289734) | marine metagenome | biome: seawater column; feature: ocean; material: water; isolation source: Red Sea water column Station 169 - depth 100m | place: Saudi Arabia: Red Sea | collected 2011-10-15 | depth 100 m
CTGTACTAGCTGACCCACTAAAAAAACCAACACATCCACTTGCTTCTGTTGCATCAATGGATGTAAAGGGTAATCCACTAATTGTATGAGTGCTACCAGTTCCAATAGCATTAATATTTAAACTTATAACGCAAGTAACTTTTCTTCCAATTTTAGTATAATTTCCAACTTGTGCATTATAAGTAGTGTTGCCACCAAGTGAAGGCGTAAATGTACCTTCTTCATAATCATCTAAGGTATTTGCATCTGCACTAGCTACTTGAGTATCTGGAAAGTTAAGACCAGCCGCATAAACAACAGCAGTTGTTGCTCCAACAGCATTTGCCCCCATATAAACTGCTGTTACATCACTATTTCCTATTGCAACAGAGTTGTTTCCAATACTTGCCGCTCCTTTACCAATAGCAGTTTGATTACTAGCATTTGCATTATCTGTTTTTGCTTGATGCCCTATTAAAGTACAATTTGATGCACCAGTTAAATCGTGTGTTCCAGTTGCACCAGCTTGGTAGCCAACCAATGTATTATTTGCGGCAATACTCATATCTTCACCAGCTTCATACCCAATCGCAACATTTCCAGCACCACTTGTAATATTTCTTAACGCATCTTGACCAATTCCAATACTTCCATTAATAGCATCAGTTGAGCTAGAAGAACCTCGAACTGCATTTAATCCAATGGCTATAACATCAGTAAATGCTTGACCAGCTTGGAGTGAACCCATAGCATTTTGACCTATTGCTATTGAGGTTTCGGGATTTGTAGGAACAGACATAGCATCTGTACCTATTACAATATTTGCACCACCAGTTGTTATGCTTTGAGCGGCATTGTAACCCATAGAAATATTATAATTACCAGTTGTTATATCTAATAATGAACTGTGTCCAATCCCAATATTACCAGTATGGCTTTGTCCACTTGCTCCAAATCCAGCTCTATAACCAAGATAAGCATTTCCAGTTCCAGTAACATTATAAAATCCAGCTTGATAACCAATCCCAACATTTTTAGTTAAAAGCTCACTCGCCATATTTTGACTAGATAACGCTCCAGCACCAACTGCTGTTGAGCCTTGCCCTAAATCATCTTGAGCCATTGTTGATGCACCTATTGCGACATTGTTGTCTCCATCAGTTAAAGCACCCCCTGCGGCTTGACCTACTAAGGTATTTGAATTTCCTACTCCTATTGCATCTCCAGCTTTATCTCCAACAATAGTATTTTCAGCACCAGTAGTAATACTTAAACCAGCTTGACTTCCTATTGCTGTGTTAGTGTTTCCAGTAGTAACTGCAAATAAAGCTTTATAACCTACTCCAGTATTATCAGAATAAGTAATTGTACCAGCAGAAGATTGACCAGCACTTGTTCCCACCATTGTATTATATTGTCCAGTATCAAGATGAAAAGATGCATTTGAACCTATAGCTACATTATTACCTTCACCATCACTTCCAGCTTCAAAGCTATATAAACTAGCATATCCAAGAGCAGTATTATGGTCTCCATCTACATTGGTTCTTAAAGATAGATAGCCAATAGCAGTATTGTATTCTCCAGTTGTATTTGAAGTTAAAGTTTCATATCCTGTTGCAGTATTTGCTTGTCCACTTGTAAGACTACTTAAACTTGCATATCCTACAGCAACACTACCTATTGCATTTGTCGTTAATGCTCCTCTCAAGGTTGCAGTTCCTAATGCAGTACACCTATCTGGAACTGTTGAACCATCTAAAGCATTTAAACCAAATGCAGTATTGTAATCCCCAGTAGTTACTGCATGACCAGCATTATGCCCAAAAAAAGAATTATAATTTCCACCACTTGCCAAATCATCTCCAGCAATACTTCCAAATACTGTATTAGAAGTCCCACTATCATTATTACTTAATGAAATGCGAGAGTTGGTATCTAAAATAAAATTTCTTACAAACCCTGTTCCACCTACATTTGTAGCATTTCCAAATTGTATTTGAGCTGCATGGTCAAACATCACATATACAAAGCCATCTGCAACATTAGTATTAAAAAAATTACTAGCATCTTTTTGAAGTATTAAAGATGGTTGAGTTCCTTCTACACTTAAACCAGGAGTAAATCCAAAAGCAGTAGTACCACCAATGTTTACATTTCCAGAGCTGTCTATAGCCATTTTCTCAGTACCAGTTCTAGTGGTTGTATTTGCCCCAGTAAAAAACTTAATAAGAGTTGCTGCATTATGGTCGCTATTACCACCACCAATTTGTACTCTATTCATAGAGCTAGTAGAATAACCCATGACTAAACCATAGCCTTCCGTTTCTGTTCCAGAGTCATACTGATGCCCTAATATTCCAAATACTTTAGCAGTATCATCACTTTTATTATCAGCTATAATAACCTTACCTACAGCATCAATAGATTGTAATGGAGACTCAGTTCCAATTCCTACATTTCCAGCTGAGGTTATAGTCATTCTTGTATCAAATGAACCAGCGTTATCTGTTCTAAAGCTAAACTGACCACTGTTATCTGCTCCAACCCTTGAAACTCTTATTTCTCCTAATCTTTTGTAAGTGTCATCTGAATCTGCATTATTAAATGACATAATACAGACATCTGCATCTGCACCAGACTTTTTACCTTCCATCTCAAAATATGCAACATCTCCATCAGAGCTTGCGTGTGCTATTCTTAATCCATTATCAACACCACTTACAGCAGATAATCTAGGTAATGTACTATCTCCAATAGATACATCTCCTAAAGCAACTAATGCAAGTGCAGTAGAATCTTGTCTAATTTTTAAAGCAGTTGCACCAGTTGCAGAAGCGTGTTCATTTACGATTTCAACTAAATTTCTTGTAGATGTATCTGCACTATTAGAACCTAAAAATGCTAACCTTCCAGTTGTTAAATTATTCGCACTATCAAGTATTATAACATTTCCAGTTGTTTGAGTTGGGTTTGTTATATTGATACCAGCCGCACTTGTTGCTTCAGTATCTATATCTAATGCTGTTACATCACTATCTTGATCTATTGTTAATTTACCATCTATCTCTGCTTTATCTGTTGCTAGTTTTAATGCAAATGTATTTTCAGCATCTCCATCTGTGATGGCTACTAAAGTTGTTCCATTTCCACCACCATCAGGTAGTGATAAAAGTTGAGGATATGAACTTGCAATTGTTTTATTGGTTAATGTTGCCATAATTTTTCCCTTTAACTTGGTTCTGGGTCATCCCATTGTTGTGTTTGTTCTTCCCATTTTAAAAGCGAACCCTCAGACCCACTCCAACCTATATCATAGATTGCTTGCATGAATGTGGTCGCTACTATTCTTAATGCAGTAAGCATTATTTTAAGGCAACTAAATTTGTTGCAGTTGTATTGGTGGCATCCACCCTATCAAATTTTACTGGAAGTAATTGCCCTGAGGCTAAATTTTTAAATACGATAGCTTCTCCTGATCCATGAGCATCTAATGCAACATCTCCACCTACGCCAACATATAAAGCTGAATATGGAGATCCTGTTACATCTGCACTATCGTTTGGAGATACTGCTACAGCATTCTCATAAACCATTTGATTTAGAGATTCTACTACAGAGTATTTTCTTGAACTTGCCATCTTCTTTCTCCTGTGATACGATACCTTACCGAGCTTGACAAACTCTCATGGGTATCTTGGTTAAATGGGGGCAGAGTAAACCACCCCCATTAAGTAATTAACTTCTATTAAGAAGCGTTTGTGAATTTATATCCACGAGTTGCATGTATTAATGCACATCCATAAAGAGCATCAGCAACCACTTTAGTACCTAAGTGATCAATCGAGTAGTCTGATTGCATTCTGACTTCTTGTTGCATTGCAAATCCAACTGTTGTTTTGTGAAAAATAACTCCACTAACATTAGTACCGCCTGTTAATAAAGCATTAGTCATCATTACTGGCATACCATACATACTGTCTACCATTCCAGTAATAAGACCACCATTAGCATTACCAGTTGAATCATACCTTACTAGACGATCTTCTTGCAGTAAATCTGCATAAACTGTTGGATTGACAGCCATCATAAGCTCACCATATAATATCGTCAGTTGCTAAAGTAGCTCCTGATGATACAGTAATTAACTTACTAGCTATATGACCATCTATTTCTTTAGCCAAAGAATATCCAAAAGCTTGAGAATATTTCTCAACCATACCTGGATTAGCTTGAATAACTGCTATATCTTCAAATAACTTTGAAGCATATTTATGTTGATTAATTGTAATATCAGAAGTAGCACCAGCATCTATATCATACTGAATTGCTGTATTTTGTTGTTTTGTTTCTACTGTTAGTTCTGAAATTAAAGGTACATGAATAACATCCCCCTTACCTTGAACCATATCACTATAATCATCTACAAGTGGTCTAAAAACCAACTTTCTTTGTAGATAATCATATACATATTCACTCCATAGTTCTGGAATAAATACATTGACTTCTGCTAGACCTGTGTTACCAGCTCCTAATGAATCATAACTCATTATTATCTCCTATAAGATTCTAATATTTTACTCCAATTGCGTTTACGTTCTTCAGGGCTCATATCGGTTATTTTGCCAAGTCTTTGTGTAGGAACAGTTCCCTTTCTATCAGGAGGATTTTCCTTTGACTCGCCAAATTCACTTACGATATTAAGTAGCGTTTCCGTATCCACATTGGAAAATTTTTCTCGTTTAGATTCAGGAAGTTTAGCTAAAGCATCTTTCCGAAGTTTTAAATCCATTAATTCCCACTTCTCTTTATAAGGTTTATAGGTTTCAATTTCTTTATTAAGCTCGACATTTAATTCTTGCCACTTTTCTTCTTCTTTTAACTTAGCTCTCTTTTGTTCTTCCTGTTGTGTTTCAAAAGCTTTCATTTTATCTCTAAGATCATTTCTTTCAGAGATTACTTCGTTTAGCCTTGAAATAGGTACATTGTTTTCGTCTTTAGTGACGTTTTCCTGTTTTACATCTGTTTCGATGACTTTTTCTTCTGACATTTTTACCTCTTAAGTGAGTAGTTATTTTGCAAGAATATCCCTTGCATTAAAAGTATAGTATAATGTAACTTATAGAAGTATTCTAATGCAAGAGAAAAATTACGAATTTAAAAAAAAATGGTTTGAATATTTAGGATACAAACCGCATGATGGTCAGCTAGCTCTTCACTATCCAAAAAAGTACAATGCGAGGTTTAATGTTATTGTGTGTGGTAGGAGATTTGGAAAGACTTGGGCTAGTGCTATGGAGGCAACCTATGTAGCTTCACAACCTAATAAGCGTATATGGGTTGTGGGGATGTCTTATAAAAAAGCAAGATTAATTTTCAGAGAGATATGGCAGAGAATGGTAGTTGGACATGGAGATGATATTGATAAAGCTTCTGAAAAAGATATGTATATTCGTTTTAAATGGGGAACAATAGTAGAGGGTATGTCAGCAGATAATCCATCAAGTCTTGTGGGAGAGGGTTTAGATCTTTTGGTTATTGATGAGGTAGCCAAGATGAATAAAAAGATTTGGGATATGTATTTATCTCCTACAGTAGCTGGTAGAAAAGGTAAAGTAATTTTTATTACTACACCAGAAGGAAGAAATTGGATTTATGATCTGTATCAATTAGGTGAAATAGATGATATGTGGTCTAACTATTCATCACCTTCTTGGAAGAATCAATACGAGTTTCCACTAGGATTAAATGATCCAGCTATTATTGAAAGAAAACGAAATATGTCTAAAGAACTTTTTGGTCAAGAATTTGGAGCAGAATTTTCTGTATTTGAAGGTAAGGTTTGGGATTTTAATCGTGAGTTAGATACAGGAAACTTTCCATATGATCCTAATCTTCCTACTTATTGTTCAATTGACTTTGGCTATAGAATGCCAGCGGTTTTATTTATGCAGACATACTTTGATGGAGAGTTTGATCATATTAGAATTTTTGATTGTATTCTGCATAAGAAAAATATTAGAACAGAAGACTTGATTAAAATGATTAAAGTAAAAGGTTATCCTATTGTAAGCTATTATGGAGATCCAGCTGGTAGTAATATTCAAGGACAAAGTGGAGCAGCCGATACAGAGATTTTTAGAAGAAGCGGTATGAGAATACTTTACACTAGAGACAGAAAAAGTAGAAATATTATAAATAGTGTGGCTTATACAAGAGGGTTTTTTGAAAGTGCAGAGGGCATAAGAAGAATACATGTTGACAGAAAATGTGTTGATGTAATTGAAGATTTTGAAGAGTATAGGTATCCTGAGTCTGAAGATGGTAAGCCGATAAAGGAAGAGCCTATAAAAGATGGTTATCACGATCATGGAAATGATGCTTTTAGGTATTTCATAATAAACAGATTTCCAATGAGAAATAGGGAAATGAAGAGGATTCAAAGATGATAGATAAAGTTATAAAGGATAAACTAACAGAAGCAAAGATGATGATGGCTCAACAAAGAAGGTTTGAAATCAGAAAGCATCTAGACTACTATTCAGGAACATCAACTGAACAGTATATTAAAAATTATTTTACAGGGGATGCTTTTAATGAGATACCTCCTACGTTAACTAATTTTACTAGAAAGTTTATAAATAAGATAAGTGGTATTTATACACTTGGTGCAAAAAGAAATACTGGTAATACTTCAGAGCTATATGAAAGCTTAACGCCAACAAAAGATGTTAGATTAAAACATTCAGAGCGTATGACTCGTTTACTAGGGACAATTGCTAACAGAGTGTTTTGGAAGAATGGTCGTTTTGAATATAGACCAATTTATTATTTTGAATCTTATTTTAATGATGATCCTTTTACACCTATTGCGATTACATATCCATTACTTAATCAAGTTGCAGACCTTAGTAACACAACTGAACTTCAATGGGAATATTGGGATTCAGAAAAGAATGTAATTATGAATGAAGAAGGAGATATTATTTTTGAAGAAGAAAATCCTTATGGTATATTACCTTTTTCATTTACTCACCGAGAAGATCAAATTGACTCTTTTTATGTAGAGGGTGCAAATGATATTATTAACTGCAATGAGCAAGTTAACATATCAATGACAGAAATGAATCTAGGATTGCGATATAACATGTTTGGTCAGCCTTGGGTTAATGGACTTCAAGCAGATCAAAATATGATTCGTGCTGGATCTAATACTATTTTAGACATGGGGGAAGAAGGTAAGTATAATATTACTAGCCCTGGTGGAAATATTACAGAAGCAATTGACAACATAAAGTTTCAAATGGAATTAGTAGCCACCAATAATCATTTATGGATACAATGGGCTGAGTCTGGTGGAGAAGTACCTAGCGGTATTTCATTAATGGTTAAAGACATGGAAAGGAAAGAAGATTACTATGATGATATTGCTCTATGGAGATTATATGAAAAAGATCTTTATGAAATAGAAAGAACTATTGCAGCTTATAACAATATTAATCTTTCTGAAGAATTTGGAATAGACTTCTATGAAGTAGAATATCCTAAAACAGTTCAAGATCAAATCTTAAAAGATAACTTTGATTTACAAAATAATCTAACTACTCAAGCAAAAATAATGGTTCGTGAAAATAAAGACTTAACACTAGAGCAAGCTCAAGCCATTATTGATAATAACAGAGGCTTTAATGAGCAAACACGACAACAATCAATCTTTACTCAGTTTCGTCAAACGCCTGGACAAAATCAACAATCTTGATGTTGATCTAAAAGGCGATATAAAAGAAATACTCAAAGATCCAATCTCTTGGGCAACTGCTCAAGCAGAGGAATATATTATAAATAATCAAGATAAATACCTAGAAGCTAAAAGACTAGGTAAGGAGTTTTTTGATGAAATTGAAAATATCCGTAGCAATTGATTTTAATAAATTGGCAAATGAAATGCCAAAGATAATAGAAAAAACAACTCAAAGATATGCCCGTAGTGCTGAAAGAGGTTCAAAAGAGGCTATTGATAAGGGCGTAAAACCTAAATTAAAAGAATCAACAATTGCTAGAAGAAAAAGAAAAAAGACTGGCGGTTCAAAACCTCTTTTTGAAACAGGAGCTTTATATCGAAGCATAAAAGGCACTTCTGAAGGATTAACTCTTAATGAATATGGGTTTTTCCATCATACTGGCAATTTAAAGCCAGGAACGCCACAAAGACAATTTATAACTACATCAAAAAAAGATATCATGCCTATTTTCGATAAATTTAAAAAAGATGTTAATCAAGCATTAAGAAGAAAAACTCCTCTTGTATTAGAAACTTAAAAAGGATATTTTATGGCAGAACATACTATTAGGGAATTAGATGACAAAGACAGAGAAATATTACTACTCGCTGCTCTTGGATTATCTTTCGACATCAGAGTCTTCAATGAACGACTTAATCAAGAGATTGAACGTCTTAGAAGAAATGGTGTTAGTGAACAATCGATTATTAGAACTCTTGAATCCGATCTTACCACCAAAGGACGAATTTTTGGAGAATTGCGGAACTCAATTAAACGAGGAACTATTGGTGCAATTAATCAAGCGTTTCGGAGATTTGGAGACATGGGGGGAAAGTTAAGATGGGTCGCCATATCTAAAAATATATGTCCTGATTGTAAAGAAAGGGCTGGTGAAATAGATACTTGGGATAATTGGACAGTAAGGGGTATGCCTGGATCAGGTTTTAGCGTTTGTAAGGAATATTGTTACTGTCAGTTACTTCCTGTTGATGTGGATGTTAGTGATAAATTAAAACTGTGAAAAAATTTACTATTACTCCTTGGTTTTGTACAGATTGTGGATGGGTATGGAGTACATTAAGTACATCATCAGAAAAGCATGATCAATGTCCTAACTGTAAATCTTATTATACCACCAGAATTAAACGAATAAAAAAATAACTCCACTTCTCACTGGAGGAATCCTATTACTCTGTATATAATATATATATGTTAATATATATATGCACCTCGCTACAGGATATACCAAAGCAAATCAAAGTGCATTTAAACACACTAGAAAGGTGTTTTTACCCTAAAACCACTACTCGCTAGGGATTAGTGGACTCCTCTTTTGCTATAACTTTGTCTTGCCAAGCTTTCTTTTGTGCTGGGGTAGGTCTTCCTTTTCCAAGTAGAGGTATTCCAACTGCTTTTGCTCTTTTTTTCCATCGTAGAGCCTCTCTTCTTTTCTTGAGTTTTATCTGTTTAGCTCTTAGGTTTTTTAGTGCTTCCTTTTTAGTAGGATGCTTTACTTTTTTAGGAACAATAGGTCGTTGCGGTAGGACTTGTATATTGTCTTCAGAGATCTCTTCATAGTCAGCTTCTACTTCACTATTGTTAGAGTTTAAAAACTTCTCAAATGGGCTTTGGTGATTGGCTACTTCTACACGCTTTATTAACTTTCCAGAGTGTTCTAAAACAAGTCTACCAGCTTGTACATTTCCAGCTTCTGCTTCTCGTATCATAGACTCTAAAACTGAGGGCAATTTAGATCCAAATGACACCATATATCTTTGATAAAATACTTCTACAAACTCTGGATCTTTCAACCATAAAAATACAGTATTTCTTGTTACTCCAGCCTCTTTAGCAACATCAACTATCTTAGCTCCTGGATTAGAAACTAACACCTCAATAGCTCTTACTTTCTCTGGTTTCCATTTATCAGGTAAATTTATACTCATACAACACCTTTTTGTCGTTATGGTATATTTTACAGAGGTTTTATACTCTAATACAATACCTATTTAAAATTGTGCGACCTGAATCCTCCAAAGATACCAATACTCCTATACAGTAATAACAACAAGGTCTTTCTTTTGAGATTTTTTTCAAAATTTAGATTGAGGGTTTCTTATATGTTATTTTGTGGGGAATGAGGGTATAACCATAACAAATGGTAGTCATACGCCTATAGGGTAGTCGTTGCAACAGCTACCATTTAACTACCATACAGCTACCATAATTTAAGCAGCTACCATGGTAGTTGTAACGGGTTGAGACGTCCCAGGTTGAGACGTTGCACATTGTTACAAGTATAACAGAGTGTTACAAGTTTACATAAAAAATATACAATTGCTCAAATAAGCCCAATTTAATAGCAAAAATAAACGATCTTGTTTTGTAAGTAGTAACCTACCTTAAAAAGATAAAACGAAGGATTTAATATGTACTAATAACTCCAATAATTGACAATGTCAATAGTAAATTTTTGTACTGTTAAAACTAATCAAATGTCAATAGTTTTTTTGATCTATTTTCTACCCTCGATAGAATCCCAAATTACCACCTTAAAAGCCATAAAAAAAGTTTTTGATGTTGTTATAGCTTTAGGTAGTCATCTCTTATTTTAAGTAGGTTTTAGGTGGCTTAAAATTGATTGGATGTTTTAGGCTTTGATAAAGTTTTTTACAAGTTTTTTTTGATTAAAATACAAAAAAAATTTGACTCGTATTTAGTTTTAACATTACATTAAACTATCACTAATTAATTAAATAAAAGGAAAACCAAATTATGTATAAAAATATTGAAATCTATTCAAGAAATAAAACAAACTCAGAAAACTTTTTAAAAAATAAGCTCATTGAATTTGATGTTAATTATTCATATGATGGAATAGTAGAAACATTAACAATTCAAGTTGATAAAAATGTTTTTAAAAAATGATAAGAAAATTTTAAAAGCATTAAAAAATTATTTAGATAAACTTGCGTGGGTCAATAGTGACTCACCATTAATATAAAAGGAGTTAAATATGTTTACATTACTTTCACCACCAATCACAAATCAAAAAGCTAAAAAGAACTTAGATTTAAAAGTTCATACATACTTTTTAAGTCTTGCTCATTCTGATACATCGGGATATAATACTTGCCCAAGTGCAAACAGAATAACAATAAACGAACAAAACCCTAAAAAAAGTAATTGCTCTTTTGTGTGTGTCGCAAAAAACGGAAACGGAAATTTTCCAAATGTTAAAAAATCTAGAATAAATAAGACTATTCGTTTTTTTGAGGATAGACAAAATTTTTTAAATGATCTAGTTTTTGACATTTTCAAAGCTATAAACTATTCTACAAAGAGAGGCTTTGAGCCTACATTTAGGCTTAATGCTTACTCGGATGTTCGTTGGGAAAACATCAAAGTAGAAAAATATGATTCAACTATTTTTGAATTGTTCCCGTTTGTTACTTTTTATGATTATTCTAAAATAGCTAATAGAAAAACCCTTTTTAATTATGAGTTAACCTATTCACATTTTGGACTCGATGAAATTACAAAAGATCAAATTAAGCAAGGTTATAATGTTGCAATGGTATTTAATAAGAATAAAAATGAAGACTTGCCAAAAACATTTAATAGTCAAATTGTAGTTGATGGAGATAAAACAGACTTAAGAACAATTAAAAACGATGGGAAAAATGTTATTGTAGGGTTAAGGGCGAAAATGTCAAAAAAGAACATGAATAATGAATTAAACAAAACAAGCGGTTTAAAATTTTTGGTGAGATCTTAAAATGAATAATACATTAATTGAATTAACATTTTTTTTAATAACATGGATAATTTTATTATCAATTACTTTAAAGGTGAAAAAATGAGTGTAATATATTACAATTTTTACGACTTACTCAATTTTTTAGAAGGTAACCCTTCAGAAAATAAAATTGAAGAGTACTATATAAATAAAATCTTAATCCATACAAAAGACTCAATAAAAGAAATTTTGGAAACAAATCTTGATACTTTAAAATATCAATTAAAAAGTTCTAACTCTGAATTGTTAATTAAAAAATCCAATAGAATTAAAAACATTTTAAAAAGATACGAGGATTAAAAATGAATAATGAAATATTAATTGTTTTTTTAATTGTTTTTTTAGTGGCTTTAAATCTTTTTAAAAGTCATAAGATCAACAAATTAAAAAGGAAAGTTGAATCATTAAGACTAAAAAATAAATGGCTAGTAAATTTAAAAAAGCCATATTAAAAACCCTTTTAACATACCAAACAAACAAAGCCCTTTTTTTAGAGGGCTTTTTTGTATCCCTTACCCTCAATAATGGAGTTAAAAAGGTGTCGAAATAGGTTGAAATAAGGCTCAAAAATAGCCCTAAAACCTTGTTAAATAGGTTGAGTCGATAGTGAGTTCGCCTGGAAAATTTTGCAGCCTTAAATCAAAGATTTGAAATATTAGCTTTTTGTATCAATTTGCTAGTCTCGATTTGTTACAATTGAAAAAAAATATTTTTTTAAAAAGTAATTTTTGAAAATTTATTGATATTTTGGTCTTAAATTTATAATTCTTATTTATAATTTTGGTTTATATTTTTGGATTGGATTTATATTTTCTCCTCGGTAAATCAAATAATATTAACATTTAACAAAGTTTTTCTTGACTCTATTTATAATTCACCATAATTTTTTGTACACTAAAAAAGGAGTTTTAAAATGGAATTAAATAATGAAATGTCTTTATTGACAAAACAACAAATAACCATCGCTAATTGGATAAACAACTTAAGTTCTGATAGAATTAGAGCAAGAGAAATATTATATCTTGTAAGAAAAGTTGTTAAAGAAGATCACGATATAGAAGATCATGGTTTTGATGACTTATTTACAAAAAGCCATAAAATAGTTGATGGTCATGTTCAATACTTTTATAAAATTAAGGAAGGTGTATAATGTTAAATAAAGTCACTAAAAAACAATGTCTTGATGCAATCGAATATCTTTGGGGTATGGGATACACCTTAGAAATGACATCCGATAAAAAGTATTATACTGAAATACTTTTAAAGAAGGTAGCTAATTTATATAATATCAAATTAGGGGAGGGTTCAGAATGAGAATGAATAGGCAAGGTAACACCTTAAAAGGGCGTATTAAGTCTAGTTGTGCTAATTGTGAGACTAACTTAAAATGTTTAGGAATAGTATTTAAAAAACAACCTACATTAAATAAAGTTATTATAAATCAAGTTATTGATTCTAAAATTGCGAACAAACCTTGTCAAGTTATAAATGACAAGGAATGTTCCTATTATAATAATTTTGTTAAACCTATAATTGGAGAGATATAATGAAATTGACACTACCAAAAAAGAATATGACTAAAAAGAATTATAATAGCTTGACTAGACAAGTTTGTGTAATTCCTAACTCAGAAGAAAACCGAAAAGCTATAAAGCATTTAAACACTCTTGCAAAAGAGCAACATTCAGAATATCGTTTTTCTTTTAAATATAGATGCCCTAAAAAAGGTTCATATGGTAGATATGGAGAAGTAGCAAAAGATAATGCAGATGGACTCGGTTTATATGTTCAAGGTGCTAGTTATTCTGAAGCAAAAGAAGAAATCGATAAATTAAATGCTCGTTTTTGGGCATTACAACAAGACTTAAATGATGAAAAAGAAAAAAATAATAAACTTTGGCGAAAGTATTTAGGTTTGAAGCAATTAATAAGAGAAAAAGAAGCAATAAATCAAAAAATAAAGGAGTTATTATAATGAAGGTATTAGTAGCATGTGAAGAAAGTCAAGCAGTTGCAAAGGCTTTTAGAAAACTAGGTCACGAAGCGTATTCTTGTGATATTCAAGATTGTAGCGGTGGTGAACCTCAATGGCATATAAAAGGTGATGCACTTGTTGAAGCATATAGTGGTAAATATGATTTGATGATTGCCCACCCACCTTGCACATATTTAGCAGTTAGTGGTGCTAGATGGATGTATAATAAGGATGGTTCAGTTAATAAAGAGAGATTGACCAATCAAAGGAAAGCACTTAATTTTGTACAGAAATTACTTGATGCACCTATTGAAAAGATAGCATTAGAAAATCCCGTTTCGGTTATATCTACTCAAATCAAAAAGCCCGATCAAATTATACAACCATTTGAATATGGACACTCAGAAGCTAAAAAAACTTGTTTATGGTTAAAGAATCTACCAAAGCTAAAACCTACCAAAATTGTAAATAAAGGTGAGTTTGTTGAGTGGATTGATAAAAATGGTAAGAAAAAAAGACAAGCTAAATGGTATTTAGATGTATTGAGTAAAGCAAAGACAAAAGCAGAACGCCAAAAGCTAAGGTCCAAAACATATCAAGGGATTGCAGATGCTATGGCACAACAATGGAGTATATAATGAGTTTTGATTTTTTTGATTATGATACAACTAAACCTATACAAGAAAAAAAACATGTGAATTTTGATTCTAAATTAGCAGATCAATATATCAAGTATTGTTTACAATGCAAAAGATGTTGGGAATTAAGTTCTGCATTTAGAGTCAATAAAAAGAATGGGAAAAGAAACATTGAGGATTTTATATCTTATTATGTTAATTTTCCAACATATGGTAAACAAAGAAAACAATGCCCTAGATGTAAAAAGGAGAATCAATAATGGACATTCCAAAAAAACAACAGTATCAATTACAAGTAAGTGGCTTTACGCCGCAAAGTAAGTTAATAGCAATTTACCCTAAATTAATGGAGAGCGAATATGCTTGGAATTATTTATGTAAAATGCTAGAAATCGATCCTTCTAAATATAAAGATGGAGTCTTTATAAAAACCATAGGAGTTAAGGAGGTATGATTAATAAAGAGACATTTGCAATGCAAGAACTACAAAAGCATAATTTAAACTGCACTCTTATATTTGATAGTTTAAATTTTAATGGCAAGTATGATGCAGATTCAAACACAATTTATATTCATAAAAGCCTTTCTGAAAAAGAGTTTCTAATGACTCTATTTCACGAAATCAATCACGCCATGTATTGTAAAGAAATGGGATTGGATGCTTATAAAAATGATTATGAATTAGAAATGGAAAGATGTATAATTGCAGACCTTGATCCTTATGAATGTAATTATTATGAGGTTCAAGCTGAGAAATACGCTAAACAAAAAACAAAGGAGATGACATGGGTAAAATAAAAAACCTAGTAATCGAGTTAGGATATGAAGGTGCTAAAAAGTATCTTCAAGAAATAAGAGAAGAAATCAAAAGTAAAAAAGGAGTAAAAAATGGAAATCAATCTAGATAGTTATGAGATCACCAAAGCAATAAAAATGTATCTTAAAGCTAGGGGTGTTAGTTGGGAAAATGACTACCTTGAAATGTATCTTAAAAACGAAGAGCAAGATATTATAAATTTAAATGCTTATAAAAGAGATGAACATTACGATGAAGAAAAGAAGGAGTTTATTCTTGATGCAAAATATAATGTCGAAGGGCTTTTTGTAAAGCGTAAAAAGGAAGGTCAGAAAAAATATGAATATGTTCCTTTTGATCATGCATATGTTAGAAAATATGTTGATGTAGGTGAGGAATCACTTGCTAGGCTAACAGTATATGAGGGGGAAGAATGATTATATTAAACTGTGCCGAATGGCTTGTATCGTTCTTTTTATTCAGTTTATCTTGTTGTTTGATTCTTGCCGCCTTGATCGTATTTGATTGGTTCGCCAGGAAATGGGTAGAAAGAATATGGGGAACAAAATAGTTGGTTTATATAATACTAGTATAAAAAGTATATTATGATTATATTTGTTGGGTATAAAAAAGGAAAAAGTTTTAGTGATGGTGGTTACTATATACCCAAATGTGTCATACCAACGACTCGGGGGGAGTTACTCCTTTTTCTTCCCCCAACCACCAAAAAGGAGAAACAATGAAACATGCATACATAGGGTACATCCCTTCAAATGTTAGGTATGATAATCTTTTATCTTGTAGAGAAAAATTATTGTACTGTGAAATAACTGCAACTTTAGATAATGGTTACTGCACTAAAACCAATCTTTATTTTTCAAAAGCTTTAGGTTATAGTCAATCATCAGTATCAAAATATTTAGGCACACTAAGGGAGTGTGGACATATTAATCTTAACCTTATAAGAGATGAAGTTACGATGAAATATAAAAGTAGATTAATATGGTTAACCACTCCTCGCTACGAAGAAGTGGAAAAGAACAAAATTAATGATGCCACTACGCCACAGACAGAAGTGGATCAAGATAAAAAGAAGCGTTCTGTAGTGTTTAATCACGATCAAAGCCCTATTTCCACTACCGCCCCCCACGATATATATTATTATACTAATAATATTATACACAGTAAGTCTAATAAGAATCCTCTGGAGATAAAGCTTTTAAGAGATATTAATGAAAAGCAGTATGAATATTTATATAGAATTGTTCGTCAATTTTATAATAAACAATCTAAGGTGCATAGTAAGTTAGTATCTAAGTATTGGAGTCAAGATAAAAACTTAGTTAATGAATCAATTAACAATCTTTTTAAATTAATTAAGGTTGATAAGTTTGAAGATACTGAAGTTTGGTCCGTAATTGAATGGGCTACTTACAATGATTTTTGGAGTAAAAACTTATTATCACTTCGTTCATTAAGAAAGAAATCAAAAAATGGGCTGACGAAGTTTGCTAATATTTATAGCAAATGGAGTTCAGAATGAATTTTGAAGATCATGGAATATATATTAGTAATGGGTTTGGCGAACAAAAAGTTGTATGTCCTAAATGCTCATCTACTAGAAAAAAATCTTATGACCCATGCTTGGCAGTTAATATTGATGAAGGTGTTTGGCTATGTCATCATTGTGGGTGGAGGGGCAGCTTGAATAAAAAATCTAAAAAAGAATATATCCCTCCAATAGAAAAACCTAAAGAAGAAGTTATAAGTGACCTTCCTGGAAAAGTTGTGAAATGGTTTGCTGAGAGGGGGCTTTCTGAGAACACACTTATATCTGAGAAGATTGGTTTTAAAGATCGATGGATACAGTTTCCATTTTATAAAGGTGGGGAGGTTGTCAACATTAAATCTAGAACAGCAGATAAACAGTTTAAGCAATGTAAAAATGCTGAAAAATGTTTTTATCGATTTGATCATATGGTTGGGATGGAGACTATCATTATAACTGAAGGTGAAATGGATGCTTTATCTTTAGTTGAAAGTGGATTTGCTAATGCGGTATCAGTTCCTGATGGTGCTATTGCTCCAAATTCAACGCCTACAGATAAAAAGTTTTCATATTTGCTTAGTGCTGAAGAACATTTAATGAATGCTAAAACAGTTATATTATGTACTGATAACGACCCAAATGGTAATGCATTACAAAGTGAACTATCGAGAAGGATTGGAAGGGAAAAGTGTTTTAAAGTTACATATCCCGAAGGCTGTAAGGATTTAAATGAAGTTCTTGTAAAGTATGGTAAAGATAAGATTGTTGATATTATAAGTAATGCTCATCCTTATCCAATAGAAGGAGTGGTATTAATTGAAGATATAACTGATGAAGCTATTGAACTAATGAATGCTCCAGAACATAAAGGGTTAAGTACAGGGTGGATGTCTGTAGATGATCATTATCGTGTTAGTCATAGTGAAGTAACTGTTGTAACTGGAGTTCCTAATATGGGTAAATCTGAATGGATGGATGCCCTTATGATCAATATGATCCAAAATCATGGTTGGAAGTTTGGTATATTTTCAGCAGAGAATTTTCCTATAAAACATCATCTACTTAAATTAGTGGGCAAGTTTGCTGGAAAACCTTTTTAT
>LULH01000469.1_pt1 | contig 17554 bp, 21 predicted proteins | sample 728201 | NCBI WGS metagenome assembly LULH01 (sample SAMN03860294, study PRJNA289734) | marine metagenome | biome: seawater column; feature: ocean; material: water; isolation source: Red Sea water column Station 169 - depth 100m | place: Saudi Arabia: Red Sea | collected 2011-10-15 | depth 100 m
GATGGGTATGGGGGGTACCTTTGCGCCACATCTGTAAGACTCCTGCAAGAGGCGGGCGCCCCCCATCCTCGCTGTACCATGATTATCGAGACATGCGAGGAATCAGGATCATTCGACCTCCCACCGTACCTGGAGGCACTTACCGAGCGACTTGGAAATCCGGACATGGTGGTCGTTTTGGACAGCGGTGGTCCCGATTATGACCATATTTGGATGACGGAGGCCCTTCGTGGGCTCGTCTCCGGGACTCTCTCCGTGAAGGTATCTCACGAGGGAATTCACTCAGGGAACTCAGGAGGATCGATCCCATATTCTTTCAGGATCCAGAGGATTCTACTAGACAGAGTGGAGGACTCATCCTCCGGAAAGGTCACAATCCCAGAGATGCATGTGGAAATCCCCGAAGAAGTCTGGGAGAATGCAATCTCCCTCAGGGAAATAGTAGGTGACAGCATATGGGAGCAGTTCCCAACGGTGGATACCCTCAGACAGGCCTCCGAAACTACAGAGGACATGATAGTGGCCATGAACTGGGAGCCTACCCTGTCCATCATCGGAGCAGACGGAATTCCTTCGGTGCAGGATGCGGGAAACGTCCTCCGAACGAACACAGACCTGAAACTGAGCTTCAGAATACCCCCGGGGGTCGATTCAGAGTATGCTATAGCTCGTGCGAAGGAAATTCTGGAGCAGGACCCGCCATATGGGGCAGAGGTCACATTCACTCCTGACTCATGTGCCGACGGTTTCCATGCACCGCCACTAGACGGACCGATCTCAGAAGCCATTAACGAGGCATCGATGGAGTTGACAGGGCTGCCCCCACTGGCAACATGGACGGGGGGGACGATCCCCTTCATGGCGATGATGCAGGGCAAATACCCAGAAGCCATGTTTCTGTGCACTGGTACATCGGGACCCGGTAACAACGCCCATGGACCAGACGAGAAACTGCACATCCCCTCATCCAAGAGGCTGACAGTCGCTCTTTCAGCAACAATAGCAGCAATTTCCGAAAACCTCTGATTTGCCCAGACTCACCAATCCTGTTGCCGCCGAGGTTATATCGGGGGCACCTTCGGACTACGGAGGATGATGGACCAAGACGACTCTGCAGGAGCCGATCCCCAACAGACAATCCGAGACCTCGAACAGCAGGCTGCGAAGGACAAGGAGGCATTGGACAAACTCCTCGTTGCTTACCAGGCCCAGGAGGCTGACATCGGAGAGATGAAGGCCCAAGTTGAGACACTGAACCGTGAACTAATAGACAAGGAGACGGAGAAGGAGGGAATCAACAACCTCCTTAGCAACCTCCGCAGGCAGAAGGACGAGATGGAAGTGGAACTCGCGAAGGCCAACACAAAGATCCCATTCTTGGAGAGCAAACTCGACAAGACCGAGGAGATGTTGGAGAGGGAGAAGGCAAGACTCGGCCAGGTACTCACCGTCGCAGAGGAGATTGACGAGTCCAACCAAGCTGCCCAATCGGAGCTAGCAGCCAGGGACGACTGGTACGTGCAGCACATGCAACTGTTCGAAGACCTCAGTGATGCGATTCAGACTCGTCACGACATGATTGACAGGGCCATTTCGACCGCCAAGGAGATCCAGTCTAAGCAGGAGTCATTCCAAGAGCAGAAGCAGGCAGTGATAGAGGAAATCAAGGAGATGTCCACCGAGGAAGAGCCAACAGAGCAAGACGACCCCGAAACAGAAAACGAGTAGCGATTCACTCCCCGGTCTTCTTGATGAATCTCGCAGGAATCCCTCCCCATACTTCTCCTGCAGGAATCTCAGTCCACTTTGGAACGACAGCCCTGGAAGCCACAACAGCGCCATCCCCTATCGTACACCCAGGCTGCACAATGCTACCTCCGCCAATTAGGGCGCCATCCCCTATCCTCACTGGTGCGAGTACTATCTCCCCGCTCTCAACTAGGTGAGCGTTGATCGTAGCATTCCCCCCCACGACTACGTTATTTCCGATAGTAACCATGGACGCGTCATTAATCATCATCGAATTTAGTTGAGCGCCTCTCCCAATCTTAGCACCCATCATCCTGTAATACAAATTTGCAAGGAAGGAGGGTACTACGAGGCCTAGGAATATCTGAGCGACCCTGTGAGACACCAATGAGAATGCCCATTGAATTGTAATGAGAGACCTCAGAGAATACCTCCCCTCTTCCTTCCTGATCCTGAACAGGCCCCCCATTAGTCCGCATATGACTAGTAGGACGACTCCCCAAATGATGTAACCCAGGCCCAAACCGACACAGATTCCAACTGCCTCAACCAGTCCTCCTTTTCCTTCTGTCATCGACGTCAACTCGATGAATAGTAGATACGATGGAACCATAGCCAAACCGATGATTACCCCAAAGAGCGCCATCACGAGAACTGAGAGTACATTCTGAACCAGTTCGAAATTCTTCATCCTACTCCTCCTCGGAGTACAGTCCGGCATCAATATCTGCCTGCCTAGCAACCTTCTTTCCTTCCTCAACGTCAATTAACGGGAAAAGAATCAACCCCAAGACGAGTATCACTAGCAGCACCATAATCCCAAATCTCGTGTCGAAAGCAGCAGAGAAAAAGGCGAAAATGAACGGACCAATCACTGCAGCAGCCTTGCCCATGAAGCCGAAGAAGCCGAAGAACTCAGTAGTCAGACGTTGTCTCTTAGGAAATTAGGCCACCAGTCGATAGGCCCTCCTTCGATAATTGTGATGTGATTATTCCCCACTGAGTGATCACCATCCAGGATTCCACCCTTGAATGAGAATGACCACCTGTGATCGAGCATTCCATGCATTTCAGACTCAAGAAGCGTTGCCTCATCGACCGATATTCTCGTTCTCTCTACGTCAGAATCAGACCAAACGTCACCATCTAAGGCTCCTTCAATCATGTAATGCAGGAAGGCGTTCCTGAACTCCTCATCGCCCGATCCAGACTTGCTAACCCAACCCTTCACTCCTCTATCATGAAGGGTGGAGAGGACGTATTCATCAGATTCCGAATCGTAATCGTACCTGAAGTCGAACCTATCGTGGTCATCCTCCAAGTCAAGCGGTGCAAACCCAGTTGCAAGGATTAGAACAACCATGTAGACACCGATAGACCCTCCGAGTACTGACTTTGCCCCGTATCTTGCAGCCAACATCCCTCCTACTACTGACATTGGGATGGCAATTATGTTGGCCAGAAGAATAAGAACGAAATTCATCAATACTGGCAGTCGCAGATCATTTTCAGCGAATGAAGTCGCAACTCCTCCAACAGTGTGGAGAACGTCATAGAACAGAAGGTAAGATACCAGATAAATTACTAAAATTCTGTATTTCTTTACCTCTCTGAAAGTACTCCTGACCTCGTTAAACCCATCACCAACAGCTTCCATAATAGAACCATAAGACCTCTCATTTGCAATTTCCGGCTCCGGAGTATTCCTAAAGAATGGTAGACCAAAACCAAGCCACCAGAGAGAAGTGGTCACGAATGCAAAGGTCAGTGTCCATGGCCCGTAAGCATCCGTTAGTCCGAACGCACCCGTTACCAAGACGACTAGGTGCAATATCAGAATTAGAGACCCACCAGCAAAGCCGTAGGCATACCCCCAGCTCGATACCTTCTCCATCTGGTTTTGTTCAGCGAGATATGGCATGAATGCGTAGTATATCGTGTTACCACCAGCCATCCCTATCTGTCCCATTAGGAAGCAGAAAGCCAGAAGTCTGTAGGCAGAATTAGCATCCAGATGGGGTGCAACTCCCATGAATGCAGTGAACACGACTCCTACTAATGTGTAAATCCACACTATCTTCTTCTTGATTCTGATCCTATCTGCAATGGCTCCGAGAATGGGACTGGAGATAGCGACAAAAACCATGGACAAACCAAGTACTGCTGCATAGAAAGACGTCCCAGTGACGTTGAATCCTGCGATTTCGGACGAGCCCCCCGTTGCTAGATTGAAGTACCTCGTAATTAGTTGACCGCCAAGTACAGTCCCAACTGTCAGTGCGAATGCTTGGTTAGCCCAATCGTACCAGTACCAACTCGTCAGAGCCCTGTTGTCATCTTCATTCATCCCGTCAATTTTTCCTCCTAATGAAAACGCCATCTAATTACCATCATTGTCCACAGCGAGAAGACGTTTAGTGTATTCTGCCACATCTAGTGTTAAACACTTCTGAAACACGTCAATATCAAGAGCAGGACATGGAACGGGCATCATGGCCAGTGCATGCGGAGTGCTAGGAGATGGCTCCAAGGCCGTCAAGGTCCATCATCTAATCAAGGCTCCAGAGAATACCCCAGAGTCGGTTTCATTCCGTGAGTCTTGGGATGCAAGTAAGCCAGTCACTGTCTACAAGACTCCCGAGAATCTACCCGATGGAACTCCTTGTACAGCAGCTACAGTGATACTAAGATCAAAGGGCTGTGCTTGGTGGTGGAAGTCAGGTTGTACATTCTGTGGCTACTTCAATGACGTCAGAGACGATGTGTCCGCAGAAGATATGTTTTCTCAGTGGGAATTTGCTAAGAAAACTACGAATCAATTTGAAGACTGCGGAATGGTCAAGGTCTACACCTCGGGGACCTTCTTCGAAGATCGAGAGAACCCTCCCGAGTGGCAGGATCTTGTTCTGCGAGAAACTGCCCAGATGGGACTACATCTAGTAGTCGAAGCACAGGCTCAGATGTGTACCCCCGAGAAGATATCATGGGTCGCAGAGAGACATCCTGGTTGTACTGTGGCAATTGGACTAGAAGCCTATGACGACAGAGTCCTTCGTTTCCATGTCAACAAGGGTTTCACTACGAAGCAATGGCATTCAGCGGTCCAAATGCTTCGGGACAACAACTTGCGCGTGAAGACATACCTTCTGTTCAAGCCACCCTTCATGTCTGAGGGCGACGCACTAGTGCATACGACCTCCTGGCTCACCAAAGTGGCTCCATATTCTGACGAAGTATCAGTCAACCCAATGAACATCCAGAAGAATACGATTGTCGATAGGCTGTTCAGGAACAAGGAGTACAGGCCCCCCTGGCTATGGTCGTTGGTTGAGATGATCTTGAGGTCGCACGAGCATCTTGGAGACGACTCTTGCAGGATCATCGTCCACCCCACGGCAGGTGGAAAGATTCGTGGAGCTCACAATTGCGGGGAATGTGACAGCGAGGTCGTAGCAGCTATAGAGAGATACTCAGTATCCGGAGATACTGAAGAATTCAGTCACCTTGAATGCTCATGTAAGACACATTGGAGAGCAGAAATAGAGAATGATAACAGCTTCCCCATGCCTCTGGGTTTCGGGACGTTCCGTAGGGGGAACCCGACAGACATTGTTCGTGCCCCTTAACGCGGTTGACTAACTGTGTACGCCCAACGCTTAAGGGCAAATCTCCGGTGGTTGAGTCGGAATTGTGAGATTCCGGGGTGATTGATTGTCCGATGAGGAATCAACTTTGATTGGCGAGTTCCTGCAAGGCGAGGGAGAACCATCGTCATCGTGGGTAATGCTGGTGATGGGCTTTGTCTCCACAATAGTGTTCCTGGTCCTGTATGGTATACTCTTCCCTTCCAGTGATCTTCCAGTAATTTCTAGCGTTCTTCCCGTCTTCGATGGCGTTTTCGACTCAGGAATATGGTTCTTCATCCTAGGGGCAATGATTGGGATTTTTGCGATATTGGGGACAATGCTAACCGAGGCAACCAGTGAGTGAGGTAATCATATGGGGCTAATCACTGCAATGGTAACCTTCTGGCTGATTACCCTAGTTGTTTTCATCCTGGTTAATAGGGGAATATGGGTATTCACAGATGTCTCGAAGAGTATGAGTTTGTTCATGCTCGAGAAGGCACTTGGCCCGCCCATAGACTTCGTAGACGGGAAAAAGGGTTCAGCATCCACCACTTGGATATTGCAAGGAACCCTCTGGATAATCCCCGCCTCATTGGTTACATTCTGCGGACTCTGGCTTTCACACGATCCTCAAGCTCTTCACAGCCTAACAGCATGGGGACTGAATCCGGTATCAACATCCTTGACGACATCGGGAATACTCATTGCAGTATACGGGTCGATGGGGATGCTCCTAATCGGCTCCTCGATGCATATAGTACCAGAATTAGGCGCAACCTCTCTGGCTACGGAGAAGAATGCAACCCTCATGTCGTTTGTTTGGACGCTAGCAGTGATTGTTATGTTCGTCGGCGCAAACAAGCCTGAAATCGCCGGCGTCTCTGTAATGCCGATAGCTACCATACTCACCAACCTAGTACTTCTTGCTGTAATTGTCAACATGCTACTTACCGCTGCGTCTCGGACTAGGAAGATGCCCCTGCCTGCCTGGATGATGATTATTGGAATGATTTCAGCACCAATCTCCATTCTATCCCTAGCGCTCACTGGTTCTCTTGACTCAGGATCAGGTCAGTGGCTGGCCACTAGGTTCAGCGGGACCACATTCTTCCTGATGGTATCTGGAGCGATTCTCTATGGCTCTTCAAGAGGTAGCGGAAACCCACTTTGGTCAAGATCTCTGGCAGCTGTTACCATGGCCGGTGCTATCATCTCGATCAATCCAGCTGGTCTTATCGAAGGCGAGATTGCTTCCGACTTCCTTGGAATCGGGGCTGCTACATTCGAACCAACTAGAAACGATATCGTAGCAGGATCTTTCCTCCTGGCACTTTCACTCATCCCGATTATCGCCCTTTCTGCCAACGTTCTAGCGACAATGAGGGGGGATGACGTGTTTATGGAGAACCCCGACTCTCCTGGAATGCCAGAAATCAACCTAGCTGCGTTCATGGCCGTACCCATTGCTATCGGGGGGCTATTTGTCCACACTGACTACATCACAGGAACCAATGAGCTAACCGGAATCCATACTTCTCTGGTTCTTCTGGGTCTTTGGGTGGTCTTCATCCCTGCTTCACTGGGCTCCGCTCTATCCATTTTCCCTGAGGTTTCTGGGAGGAACATGCTTTCCATTAATCGTTCTAGATGGGCATTCTGGTTGATGGCCGGGGGAGCTTTCTCGGGACTAGTCTTCACAATGATGGCCGATTTCTCCGACATGGCACTTATTGAAGCAGCAGTCGAGGAAGAAAACTCGACTGCGCATAGGATTCGCGTTCTTGGATCCGTACTTTTCTACGGTACGGTCATCGGTTCAGTTTACCACTCATTGAACATGATTAGCGGGACGTTCAGAGGGGCCCTGGCTAGTGAGGAGCAAAACCTCTCTTCAACGTCAATTTCCAGCCCTTACATGCTAACAAAGGAGACTACGGTCAGGAAGATTCTAGCCCAGAGGGAGGGGAAACTAGACACAGTAGTGGTACCGGAATCCAGCACTGAGCTCCCGGGTAGTGCTACAGAGATTTGATTTGACCACATAGTCCATGGGTCAATAGCCACTGCCTCCATCGGGATATCATGAGAATAGGATTGGTCGGGAAGCCCAATGTGGGGAAATCGACAGCTTTCTCAGCATTGACTGAGATGCCGGTTGATATCGCAAACTACCCTTTTACGACAATAGAACCCAATGTGGGGGTCACTTGGATACCGCTTCCAAGCCCTTGTGCCTGTTCAGAACTACGTGAAAGAAGGGAATCCTCGGGCCGTCTGGATCCCTCTGGGCCAGATGATGATAGGGGGGGCAGCATCTGCTCGCCCAACACTGGTTCATGTTTCGGATTCAAGAGACTGGTTCCAGTTACCCTAGTCGATGTAGCCGGTTTGGTTCCAGGAGCTCACGAGGGAAGGGGTAGGGGGAATCAATTTCTCTCAGATCTCTCAAGGTGTGATGCTCTAATCCAGGTCGTCGACGTATCCGGAACAACTGACTTAGAGGGAAATCCGGTAGGTTCGGGTGGCTCGGAGCCGTTTGAAGAGCATCGCTTCCTCCTGTCCGAGCTGGACTCGTGGATTATGGGCATAATAGAGAATGGATGGGACAGAGTCTCAAGAAGGGCCCAAGCAGAAGGAAACAGAGCCATACAAGAGCACCTAATGGACAGATTGACTGGGATCGGGGCCAAGGACATCCATATTTCTGTGGGCATCTCATCTGTTCAGAGGGAATACCCCGATTCACAAGACATCTCATCATGGGGGGATGACCAACTGAGGACAATCGCTTCATCAATTCGGAAGAGTATGTTCCCGATATCTATTGCAGCAAACAAGGCAGACAATCAGATCCACAGCTGTACAGAGTTAGAATCGGAAATCGAGTCCTCTGGAGGGAGGGTTATTTTCACCAGTGCCGAGGCCGAGCTGGCTCTTCGAAGAGCTTCTTCTTCTGGAATGATAATCTACCAACCAGGAGACTCTGACTTCAGCCTAACAGAAGCGGGTGAGGAAATGCTCTCAGAAAGGCAGAGAGAAGCACTGGGGTCAATCTCCGACTCTATTTCTTCTTGGAGAGGTGACGGTCTAGTTGGCCTTCTTTCTGACATGGTCTTCAGACAACTGTCAAGAGTTGTCTGCTACCCTGTTCAGGATGAGACTCATTGGGTGGATGGAGACGGAAAATCCCTACCTGACGCTATTCTAGTTCCTGCTGGAACCACCGCTAAGGGACTCGCGTATCAAGTGCATTCCGATCTAGGGGAAGGATTCGTCAGGGCCATAGATGCAAGAACTGGAAGAGTGATTGGGGCCGATCACGAACTTTCTGACGGGGACGTGGTCTCCATCTTAGCAAAGACCTAGTCCTGAGTTGAGACTTCGGATAGCTCAATTATCAAATCGTAGCTCACAGCCGTCCAACTGATATCGAAGTCCTCATCGTCGTCAATCGCTTCCCCCGCTATCGGGACTGGGACTGCTTCGATATCAGCAGTGATAGTGGCTATCCACGCGCCTCTGCCCCTACCTCCATCGTTCCAAAACTCTCTGATTTCTTTCTCGGTCATATTCTGCTCCGAGTAACTCTCGCCAGTATAGCCCTCTGTGACGTCCCACCTCATTGTGAATCCACCATTCCCTCCTCCAGAGCAGGCTCCATCTGCAGTCTGGTCATCGACTCCCTCAATATCACTTAGATCGCTCTCCCCATCAACGGTATCCGTGAATCCCGGCCCGGCTTCGTCGTTATCGAAGCATGATATCTGTAGTTGCACGAATCCTATGCTTAGTTCCGTCTCAATCATCAAGTCGAAGAATGAGTCGTGACTCTGTCCATCACCTAGCGTGACTGACTCTGTCAGCGTTGTCGAAACTTCCTCGAAACTAACCTGCAGAGAACCCGAAAGACCTGAAGATCCGCCACCTCCAAGGTCATCGTCTATCAGAGATGGCAGAGCCTCGAAGTATATCGGAAATGCAACGAGAAAAACCACGGTCCCAGCCAGGGTCTTTACCTTCTGAGGGGTATCTACCAGGTCTTGAAAGTCCATGCCGCTTCGCTTGTCGCTCTCTGGCCTCCCTATCAATTTCTCTCCCAATGTGAATCATTGTAGTGTCAATCATCCGTCTTGAAGTCCCTTCCAGTCCCCTATATCCATGCCCTCTTTGGAGAAGATCTTCCTGGACTTCCTGAATTCTGGAAGGAGATAACCTATTATCGATCTCTCAATGAAAGTCCACCTCCATGGGCACCTTGGCAGTTTTGTAGTCCATTGATTCAGGAATTCTTCCCAACCCTCATTAAATTCCTCTGGAATTCTGAAGGTCACGAAGGACAGCCTTCCAGATGACCCGGGGACGTAGCTCCAAGATCTGATCTCCAGTCCCTTGGCCTCGCCATCTGTAACCTTCAGACCGAGAACCCTAGCTCTCTTTGCTATTGGAACAATTATCGCCCAACGGTGAACCAAAGTCGAGTCTTGAAACCGACTCATTTCCCATCCGCGACTCTCGCCAATTATCCTCATGGCCCTGATGGCTTCGGTGGGCACTATGCTGACGGGAATTTCCAGCATCCGCTCCATTGACATTGGGACACCCTCGAGGCCCTCGCCCATAGCGGCTTCGCGTTAATTCGTTCCAATCGTTGCTTCAGCCGAACAGGGAGCCAAGACCTTCGAAGCCGCCCGCCTCTTCCTCGGGCTCCTCAGCCGCCTCTTCCTCAGCGGGAGCAGCCTCAGCGGCAGCTCCACCGGAAGAAGCAGCAGGAGCAGCCGATGCCACTGGGGCGGCGACCGCGGTCGCCATGGCCTCATCGATGTCCACAGAGCCTAGAGAGGCTACTAGGGCCTTCACTCGGGCCCCATCAGCCTCGACTCCTGCAGCCTTCAGCACTGAGCCGACGGCCTTGTCATCGATGTCCTTTCCTGCAGAATGCAACAACATTGCAGCATACACATATTCCATTTCATTCACCTTTTCATTCATCCGAAGAGATCGCCGAGTCCACCGAACCCAGCATCCTCTTCCTCCTCTTCCTCTTCGACTTCGGCCTCTTCGGCCTCTTCCGAACTTGCTGCCTCGGAGGGGGCAGCTTCAGCACTTTGAGATGCTGCTCCTAGAGCAGCTTGCAACTCTTCATCAAGAGCTGAGGAATCTAATTGTCCTGCTAGGGACAGAGCACGAGCACGCGCTTGGGATAGTATGGAAGCAGCAGTAGCATCGTTCAACACCCCTGCCTCCATAGCAACAGATAGTGCCTCTGAAGAGGCCTTTGAGATGAGGGTCGGAGTTGTAATGGAGGAGAACCACCTGATGTTGCATGCCAGATTGAAAGCACCAGAAGTCCCAACCACTATGTCGTTACGGAGTCCGTCCGTGTCTAGGTCCAAATCAGATGACTGGAAAATATGCCCTTCTTCAATTGCGCCAGTTAGTATAAGCCCAATCTCAATTGGATTGACTCCCAGCTTGGCAAGCATTATCCCCAAGTCTGCCGATATCTCATCTCCCTTGGAGAAAGTCGTCTCTCTCTGGATGGCAACCTTGCCCTTGTCGATCTTGGCTGGTATGCCCACTGCATTGAACTCTCCAACGATTGGGCCTGGACCGAACTCTGTCGGGCCTGCAGGAATCGTCACGTCATCTGGGAAAGCCTCTCCAGCCTTTGCAGCCCTGCCTTGACGGGTCTTCTCCAGTTCGGCGAAAATCTCGAAGGCATTCATTGAGTTACTATGGACTACGCAAGGAATGTGAGCTCCTTCCAGAAGGGCATCTATTTCCTCCTGGGGTCTTCCAGCGTTTGACCATGCTATCCTCATTAGCGACTTCTTGGCCATTGTGATGCTCATTCTATCTCGAAGGGTGTTCCGCATATCGATCATATTGCTCGCAGGCACACCGGATACATCGACAACGGCTACCACTCCGTCACTGCTGAAGATTTCAGTTAGTTCCGAAACTCGATCTTTCTTCCATCCCGCTACCTTAGGAATCAAATGATCACCTCCACTCTAATTGATGGCCCCATAGAAGTCTTAACGAAACACGAACGGATATTCCCTGCGCCCCTCTCAAGCTTGCCCGTAACTCTTTCCCAGATGGCCACTGCGTTGGAGGTCAAGTCATCAATACCCTGTTCCCTAGATCCTACTGCTAGGCCCCAGAACTCCTCCGAGGAATCTCCCGACAGTACCCATATGCGGAATTTCCGATAGGAAGAAGTCATACTGCTTTGCTATCTTTCTTGCCTTCTGACGATTTCCACCTAAGTCCTCGATGGTGGTGGGATCGATTACTTCGAGACCACCAGCCTTCGCCTTTGCTGCCATCTCGCCACCGGCGAACATCGCGATTTTCACTGGCTTGCCCCTTCCGGATGGAAGCCTGACCTCTTCTTGGATTCTATTTGTGGGGACTTTCAGATCAACGTCCTTGATAGTGAAAGAAATCTCGATAGATTCCACGAAGCCCCTCTCCGGTGCTTCGTCAATTGCTCTCTGAATCGCTGTTTGCAGATTTTCCTTCATTTTTCTCACCTCTGCGGTCAACGAGGCTCTTCACCTCTCCCGCAACTCGTGTGAATCTAGCTGAAATGCTCGCTAAACTCCCCCTCGCTCATTGCGTTTAGAGCCATTTTCGGCTCCATTCCTTCGACTCTGACTCTCATAGCGACGCACGTTCCCATTACTTCTCGGCAGCGTGCGTAAAGCGACTTCCCTGTCAATCGATCCTTCTGTTCCTCGGCTATGCCCTTAACTTGGTCCATAGTCAGATTCTCAGTTGACTCCTCCCATGACCCATTGCACTTCTTCTTCCCGAGAGCCTGAACCACTTTGTGAGGGGTCTCGTTGCGTGCTGACATGAAAATGACCTCCTTTCGCGGGACTCGCCGACCTGCTCTCCCTATTTGATAATGATGTAGTCCTAGAAAATCGTTATTTCAGGTCACTCCACTCTCTGAGTAACTCTGACTTGGTCTGCCCGGACAGTGAGTGCCACGGGTACAGCTGCCTCGAATAACTCAACTGTCACCTCTTCCTTGGTCTCTGCAACTCTGGTGACTCTTGCAGCCTGGCCTCTGAATGCTCCACCAGATATCTCGACAATACAGCCTTCTTCTATTCCAGAAGTAGCAGCCTTGGGTTCCAAGTAAGGAAGAACGTCCTCAAGAGGTGCCTCTCCATCCAGAACCTTGCTGCAATTCTTCAGAGGAGTGACTCCAACGCCGACTCTTCCGATCAGTTTCTGCACATGGTGCATAGCAGTGGCTTCGACGAAGATGAATCCCTTCATGTAATGAGGACTGAGAACTCCGAAGATTTTGTCCTGGATATCCTTGAGTGAACCAGTACCAGACAATCTGGCACGTATCTCTCCTGCTACATTCTGCTCTTGACCGATCGAGGTTTTCAGGATATACAGGTAAGAGGCAACGTCGCCATACATCTCTCTCAGCTGCGGAGTCGCGTAGTCCTTGGTCTGAATTGCACCGGGATCTACCCACTCGCTATTCTTGTATAGGGCTCCAGGACTGACCTCTACCTCTTCTGTAATGAACAGGATAGGCGTAACGTCATTCAATCGATTTCCGTAGGCAAGACCCCGAGCCATATCAGAGCGAACCAATTGCAGACTTTCCGCAGAAATCCCGGTACACTCTGTAACCCTTGCAACTACCGAATCATGGTCGTTAGGATCTCCAATACCGTGAATTCCATCCCATGCACCCGGAAAGTCAGAAACCTCATCGGAGCGCTGCATCAGGAGCACTTTCTCTCCGCTTCGAATGTATACCGTATATGCCTCTGACATCTTATCGCCTCAACCTATCAGCCATTGGAAGAATGGCGGGAAAACATTGACCATTAGAGCTAGGATTACGAAGCCTATTGCCCCCAGCACAAACATGCCAATTCCACAAACGATTACAGTTTGCCTGAACTCTTGCTTAGAAGGCTTCTTGGCCATCTTCAGGATTCTAGCGTATGAACCGGTCTGTAGTCCCTTGACGCGGCCCTCGATCTCGTCCTGCCAGGACTGAGCCATCTCTTCGATAGGGCCCACCTTAGAGTTCTCAACCGCCATGCTAACACCTAGAAGCATCCCGCCGACCTACAGATTCCATTTAAGGACAACGGGAAGCAATCAACCTTCATCTATTCTAATTCTGATAGGGTTAACTCACGAACTCTACCGTTCTATTTCTTAGGTTCCTCATCTGAGTGTGTAGGGAAGCACCGTGAATCTGTTCGCTCTTCACTCCGGTCAGGACGAGAAGAACTCTGATATCGCTACCCATTGATTCGTCTGTAGTTACCCCCCAGATCATTCTCGCATACGGATTGATGCTCTCTCGGATTATCTTAGCACACTGCTCCGCTTCTCCAAGTGTCAGACCCGGTCCACCTACTACATTGACAAGAGCTCCTCTGGCATCTGAAATATCAATATCAAGAAGAGGAGATTGTAGTGCCTCCATGGTTGCTTTCTCGGCTCCTTCTTCTACTGAAGCCTCTCCGAGTCCGATCATCGCCACTCCTCCACCGTTCTCCATGACTGAGCGGAGGTCCTGGAAGTCGAGGTTGACGACTCCTTCCTTGGCGATCATTTCAGAGACGCCGGATATGCTCCTCATCAGGAGCTCATCTGCAACCCTGAATGCTGCATCCAGAGGGAGATCCCTCACTCCCTCGACTTCGAGCAGTCTTTCGTTTGGAAGAACTATCACAGTGTCGCATACTTCCCTTAGCCTCTCTAGCCCCCATTCCGCATTTTGTCTACGTACGGCGCCTTCTGATACGAAGGGGTAGCTAACTACTGCAATAGTCAAAGCTTCGGATGCTTTTGCGAGCCTGGCGACGACATGGGCACTGCCTGTCCCAGTGCCGCCACCTAGGCCCGCGGTGATGAATGCCAAATCGCACTCCTCAACCTCTGTTTTCAGAACACGCTCTGACTCGTACGCTGCCTGCTCTCCCTTTTCTGGGTCGCCCCCCGCCCCCCTGCCTCGGGCGGACCGACCAATCAGTACCTTGTTCTCGACATTCACTCTCAACAGATGTTGAGCATCTGTGTTTACTGCCATCCCCTTGACATATTCATCATCGAACAGGCCCTCTTGCTCTAATCGGGCAACCGTGTTTGATCCACACCCGCCGCAACCAAAGACCCTAATCTTCGGTTGTAGCGATTTCAGAAGGTTCTCGAGGTCTGGGACTTCCTCGACTTCGGGCACTGTCGGTGACTGTGTCTCGTCATCTTGGAGCTCCAGAACTCTCTCAATTAGGTGCTTCACGGAAGTCAGGGGCGTTGAATAGAGGATAACCATTGCCCCATTGTATATGGTCCAGACAAGCGTTTTTGTGCCTCAGTCTTGATGCCACTCAGGCCAGTAGCCCGTTTCTCGTTTTGACGAATCTGACTAGGAATGTGTATACTCCGCCCCAAGCTGAAATACCCAAAGCGAAAGTCATGCCGTTCAACTCACTGTTCCCCAGTAGCGCCCATTCTCCTAACCAGTGGAGATCGGACATTTCTATTCCTGATACCCCCCAGTGCGCCTGCCATGCGGCCAGAACCAGTGCAACTAGAGTTAGCACCATCCTGTCAGCTCTCGAGAATCCCCCATAAATTCTGTCTAGACCGACCGATTGAGCCTGGGTACCCATGTAAGAACCGAATAGGGTGAGGAGGCCAGCCAGATATCCAGAGCTGACGTTGTCCACGAATGCTGCATTCATCCCAATTGCAACTAGAATTCCAACGTCGACTACCCTGTCAATAGTGTGGTCGAGAAAGTCTCCATATGGTCCATCAGTTCCCTGGTGCCTTGCCAAGGCTCCGTCTAATCCGTCTAAGACTCCGGCGACTAGAATTACGACCACACCTCCGACGATCAGGATTGCTCCATTGGTGTCATTACCTGCGGTCATTAGCAGGTAGAATGCCAAAATAGACAGGATGAGGCTGGTCCAAGTAAGTAAACTAGGGTCGACGCCCTCCATTCTGTGAACTAGTGGATTGATCGCTTTTGTCCACCTCTCCCTCATCTTCTCGAACATCCTAAACCTCCCCTCTCTCTATCCAGTCGATTAGTCTGAGTGGCCTTCTCGGCTTGAAGTCATCTGCTATCCAATCCATAATTCGCTGAAACACTGTTTCCACTCCATCTGACGAACTGTCAAACTCTATCGCCGGAACAGCATCATCCATCTCGGCCCAAGCCGATCCAAGTATCTCCCAGTCAACGTTGCCTGAGATTTTTTGTTCTGCATAGGATCTCCCAGTCAATCTTTTCCTGAGAATAGATGGGCTGCATCGAAGAATAACAACGCAGTCAACCGGTAGTAAGTGAGAGAGATGACTGTCAATAACGACTGATTTAATCGGATTATTTTTCCATTCAGAATGAATCTGAGTATTCAAGTCGTCAATATCGATAGGCCTTGCGCCATCCTCTGAGTCAACATCGTCAATACAACCAAACCTCTCTGCAATGTCCTGCACCGTTTCGACCTGATATCCAACATCAGCTAGTAGTGAGGCAATAGTGGTCTTTCCAACTCCCGGAGTCCCCGTAAGTGCCAACCTAAAGCCCCTATCCATGTACACATCGTGTAGTCCATCGCAACATTGACCTAGAAAACTACTGTCCCTACCGATATGGCAGAGTCAGTTAGCTGGTTGAAGGCAATGGACCCAAGAGAAACAAAGCTGAACATACTACTATTCGCACTACCGATAACTCTCTACTTCAACTACGTAGATCAGAACTACTCCCTGGCATTCTTCTCTTCTCTGATAGCAATTATGCCTCTGGCATTCCTCATGGGAAGAGCAACAGAGGAAATAGCATTGAGGACAACTGAATCACTTGGAGGATTGCTGAATGCTACATTTGGAAACGCTGCAGAACTCATTATCGCGGTCCTCCTTATTTTGGAGGCATCCAGAGTTGCTGACCCAGAAACACAGTCCTTCTTCATCCACCTTGTCCAAGCCAGTCTGATTGGAAGTATCCTTGGAAACCTCCTGCTGGTAATGGGTCTCGCATTCGTTTGGGGGGGAATCCATCATTCAGAGCAGAAATATTCCGAGACCCAAGTTAGCTCCAACGGCTCCCTCCTCCTCCTCTCAATGATTGTCCTGGTCATTCCGACGGTATTCCACTCTTCGGTTGGAGGGGAGGGCGGAGACTCCAGACTTCTGGATCTAAGCCATATCGCCGCGGCGATCCTGCTCCTGGTCTATGGTCTGTTCCTGCTCTCAATCATCCTGCTGGTTGTTGCGACCGTCCTGGTATCGTGGATGGCAGAGATCCTTGTTCACTCCGTCGAGTATGCTGCAGAAGACTTCGGACTTCCCCACCTTTTCATCGGCGTCATACTTCTTCCGCTGTTCGGAAACGCTGCAGAGCACTTTACCGCAGTCACAGTCGCTGGTAAGGACAAGATGGACCTTTCCTTCGCGATTTCTATGGGATCCTCGACCCAGATTGCAGTTTTCATCGCTCCCCTGATGGTAATCATCGCATGGGCACTCGGTGTTCCACTGACCTTCGAGTTTGGCACCCTCGAGACAGTCTCGGCCTTCCTAGCGGTGCTAATCGTCAACTCGATTGCAGCAGATGGGAAATCTAACTGGTTGGAAGGAGCCATGCTCCTATCATCCTACGGAGTACTTGCTGCAGCGTTCCTATTCCACCCTTGAGTCAAACGTCTTGGTAGTACTCGGTCACGGACTCTTCCAACTCCTCGGCAACCAAATCCTCGTCGAGAGTCAAAGTCCTCCCATCCCTCCTGACCGCCTCTCCCTCTACGAATACGTCCAGGACCTTAGCCCCAGAGTAGATCAGATTTGATAGCAACCTCCTCCCGTCCCTTCCAAACGGCCTCATCCTGATGTCCGAAAGATCCCATGTAACCCAGTCCTGTGACCCCTTTGTTGCCAGATCCCAGGTCTGTTCAGGTCCGAGAATCCTAGCATCCCAGTGATCGTGCCTCTGTACGAGGCTAGCAGCCTTGGCCTCGGCTCTCAGATCCAGTGAATTATTGCTTGCTGAACCATCGGTTCCAAGCCTAACGTCTACTCCCGCCTCCTTCATCGCGGGATACGACATGGTACCTCCGCATGCTAACTTCTGATTCGAGGTTGGACAGTGTACAGCGTGAGCC
>LULH01000337.1_pt1 | contig 17453 bp, 23 predicted proteins | sample 728201 | NCBI WGS metagenome assembly LULH01 (sample SAMN03860294, study PRJNA289734) | marine metagenome | biome: seawater column; feature: ocean; material: water; isolation source: Red Sea water column Station 169 - depth 100m | place: Saudi Arabia: Red Sea | collected 2011-10-15 | depth 100 m
GGATCAAACTTTAGTGCGCTATGGTATATTTGGTAATCTTTTTCCTTAATTAACTCCTGTCTAAGGGTTTCATTATGGCTTTTTGAGACATATCCATTGATCATATCTATACATAAGCCTGAATGCCTATTAATTAAAACTTTAAGGCACTTTTCTGCATCCTTATGGTGCTTTTGTATTGATAGAGCTAATTGCTCATCATTCATTAAGTTGTAATCTATCATATTCCTGTACTTCCGAAGCCTCCTTCTCCTCTGTCTGTTGAATCCAAAGAATCTACTCTTTGAATTTTCATGTTGTTATGTTTGCATGGTATTAGTTGGGCAATCTTATCGCCCTCCTGATAAACTCTTTGCGGATTTACGGAAGAAACTATTCCTTTCGCCTTGCCGCCACTAAAACTTTTTCCCTCTACAATCTTCATATCCTCTGGTTGAATTATATACTTAAAACAAACTTTTATGTTGCCACGGTAACCAGAATCAATCACGCCAACCGAATTTGCCAACACTAAGTTAGTCTTTACTATACTCGATCTTGGGTATAAAAGCAAGTAAAAATCGTATTTTTTTGCAACCATTGATGTATTTGGTGGAATTTCATACAATACTTTCTCAGGTTGAACTCTAATTTCAGTATCATACTCTATATGAGATATTGCTGTATAATGGAGCCCTTGATATATTGAGCCAATCACTCTAGGTGGACTAATCGCAACTATATCATAGCCAGCGTCTCCATCCCTAGCTGGCTCATTAATTATTGATTTGTTATTTAATACGTTGAGAAGCATTGCAAAATTCCTTAAATCCTTTTGATGTTTTATCGCATCCTAAATCTTTAAAAATCCTATGAGAGGGGAAAAATTGAGAATTAGATATTGATTTTAATTTATGGTCTCTATCTTTTGTTACCATAACAACTGTTGACATTTCAGTTGACTGTCCATATTTATTCAAAGCAGAAACAACCCCTCCAAGAGCTGCTCCATAAGGGTCTGAGTGATCTATTGGTATCTCCCACCCCGCTGAAGATACTACATAGTTTGTGGAAACTTGATTCATGATTTGTGAATGATATCATATTAATTTGAATTAGTCAAGAACTAAAAATAAAATACTTCGTATTTTAATAGATATATATAAATTATATTAAATAAAAATAGACTATATATACCCTTACTCATATAATAAGATTAGTATTATACATAACCAATAGTATTATGTCAAGAAAAAAATTGCGCATTTGTGTTTTTAGTTTATTTAGAGATTCAGAGGATTACTTGGATAGGTGCTTGAAGCAGCTTGAAGATATGGAAAAACAGACAGATGCAAAGTTTACTTATTTTTTTTACGAAAATGATTCTAAAGATAATACGGTTTCTATTTTAAATAATTGGATAAAGACTAGGAAGGGTAAATTATTGTCTGAAAAACTAGGAACAAGAAAGTTTGGATCTATTAGCAATGGAGAAAGAATGATTAACTTATCTAGTTATCGAAATAAAATGGTCAAACTTTCCGAAGATATAGATTCTGAATACAGTATTATCTTTGATAGTGATGTAATTTTCAAGGGCAATATCGTCAATCAATTTTTAGAATATAAAGATTTAAACTTCTCAATGCTTACTCCAAATATCAGACAAAACATACCGTGCAAAATGGGATCTAAATCTAAAACAAGTTATTACGACAGCTCAATTTTATTTGACATAGATGGACAACCCTCAATGACTTGGAGTGACAACCCTTTTTACAATGATGGCGATAGGAAAAAATTTAAATCTGGCCAACCAATCAAAGTTAAAAGTTCGTTTGGAAGCTTTGCCCTCGTCAAGAGTGAATATCTAAAACATTGCAGATGGAACTCTATGGGTGAATCTGAACACCTATCTTTTTGCCGCAGTTTAAACAAATTTGCCCCTATATATTTACTGCCAAAAATAAAACCGAAAGTTATAATTCCAAAAACTGAATTTGCTCACTCTGACAATGTCGTAAATAATCAAAAATTTCTATCTAAAAATAAATGGAACCGCTTTCTATTGAAAACTAGATCTTTATAAATAATATATTTTATGAACTTTAAGATCAGCTATGCAATTACTGCCTGCAATGAACATGTGGAGCTAGAAACTCTACTTAAATTACTATCTTCACACAAAAGAGAAGAAGATGAAATTGTAGTTCAAGTTGATAAATCAAAACACACAAAACAAGTCTCCGATGTATTAAAAAAATTTAAAATTAAAAAAAATCAATTCGAACTTAATGGAGATTTTGCATCTTACAAAAATAATTTAAAAAAAATTTGCAAAGGAGATTACATTTTTCAAATTGATGCAGACGAAGTTCCAGCTTTAGAAACAGTTGAAAACTTGCCACACATACTAGAAGCAAATGTAGATGTTGATTTATTTTTAGTTCCAAGAATAAATATAGTCACTGGAATCACCGAAGACCATCTCAAGAAGTGGGACTGGAATCAAAATGAACACGAATGGATTAACTGGCCAGACTATCAATTCAGAATATTTAAAAATAATTTTAATATTAAATGGCAAAACAAAGTTCATGAAAATATAGTTGGCGCTCAAACAGGAGTTCAGCTTCCAGCTACCGCAGAGTATGCACTAACTCACATCAAAAGCATTGAAAAGCAAGAATCTCAAAATAAATTATACGAAAAATTATGAAATCGATAGGAGTTATAGGAAATGGTTTTGTGGGTAGTGCCATCACAGAAGGGTTCAAGCATTACACAGATACAAAAGTTTACGACAAAGACCCAAATAGATCAGTAAACCCATTGCACGAAGTCCTTAATCAAGACTTTGTTTTTGTCTGTGTTCCCACCCCAATGCTTAAACATGAAAACGGTAAATGTGATTTAAGAATTATAGAAAATGTATTTAATGAAATTAGCGAAAGTAAAAGCAAATCTATTTTTGTAATAAAATCCACTGTTCCAATTGGTACAACATCAAAACTACAATTAGATTTTCCACAATTTACAATACTGCATTCTCCAGAATTTTTAACAGCCCGTACAGCTAACATTGATTTTATAACACCCTCAAGAACAATTGTGGGTTACCCTAAAGAATTTTATTCCAATCTACATTATGCACCAAGCGAAACTTTAAAACTTTTTGAGGAAAGATTCCCAGGATCTAATTGCATGATCATGAACAGTGAAGAATCCGAAACAGTTAAGTATGCAGCGAATTGTTTTTTTGCCACAAAAGTTAGCTTTTTCAACGAAATAAAACTACTGAGCGATAAACTAAATTGCGACTTCAATAAGATAATGAATGGAGTTTTAGCTGATGGCAGAATAGGAGTAAGCCACTATCAAGTGCCTGGTCATGATGGTAAAGCGGGTTTTGGTGGTACATGTTTCCCTAAAGACATTAATTCCTTAATTAACATTATGAAAGATAACAACATTTCTCCAAACGTTTTAAAAGGAGCTTGGCAGACAAATATTCAAGTCAGGCCAGAAAAAGACTGGGAAAGTTTTTCTTCAGCGGTATCCGATTCTAAAGAATTTTTTGACCCTAAACACGGAATGGACCAATCTGGATGCGGTCACGATCACACATGAAATGCGTAGTTACAGGAGGGGCTGGCTTTGTTGGCAGTAATTTAGTTGATGAACTTATATCCCAAGGTCATGAAGTTGTTGTTATAGATAATTTATGCAATGGTAAAAAAGAAAACATCAACCCAAATGCAACTTTCATTGAAGCTGATCTTAATTGCTGCAGGCAAGGCACTTACCCAAGCTCAGTATACAAACAATTTCCATGCCCATCCAGAGATACTGAATTAGTAGAAAATGCTATCAAGGATAGTCATGTGATTTTCCATCTCGCTGCACTCGCAAGAGTTCAGCCTTCAATAGAAGACCCAGTATCATTTAATGATTCAAATGTTGGCGGCACTTTAAATATTTTAATGATTGCCAAAAAGCTTGGAATAAAACGCTTTGTGTACAGTGCATCTTCTTCTGCCTACGGCAATGCCAAAATTTTTCCAACCCCAGAGTCTCACCCAACCAACCCATTAAGTCCATATGGGCTACAAAAATTAATTGGAGAACAGTATTGTAAAGTTTTTGCAATTTGTTATGGACTAGAAACTGTTTGCCTAAGATACTTTAACGTTTTTGGCGAAAGGCAGAGCCTCGACGGCGCCTACTGTTTAGTAATGGGAATCTTCGCCAACCAAAAACTACAAGGCAAACCTATGACAATTGTTGGAGATGGAGAGCAAAGGAGAGACTTTACATATGTTGGTGATATTGTTAGAGCTAACATCTTAGCCTCAAAGTCAGACAGGGTTGGTTATGGAGAAGTCATTAATATTGGCAACGGAGACAATCGCTCCGTCAATCAGCTTGCAGACTTAATAGGTGGACCTAGGGAGTATATAGAAAGCAGGCTAGAGCCCAAACAAACTTTAGCTGATAATAAAAAAGCCCTCGATTTATTAGGTTGGTCACCAACAGTTACGCTAGAAGAGTGGGTGCCAAAATACAAAAACTACTTAGGCATAGAATGAGAATATCATTTAATCTCTTGGGCTGCGGATTAGGTAATAATGGGGGCAGTCAAACGCTTATTAAGTCTTGCGAAACACTTAATGAACTTGGGGTTAAGTCTGATCTTGTTTCTGATATAGATAATTTCACTTGGTTTAAGCATAGAAAATGTATTAATTTTATTCCTGAAAACACAAGTGCGGTAATAGCTACTGGCTGTGGTACGGTAGAACGCACATCTAAATTAAAAGTTGCTAAAAAATATTGGTGGATTAGGGCTCATGAAGATTGGTGGTTTGATGACAAAAAATTATTATCTTTATATAACACAAAAAACATTATCAACCTAGTAAACTCAAACGGATTAGGTAAAAAAATAGAGAGCTTAGGATGCCCCCAACCTTATCATGTAGTATATCAAGGTATAGATTTAGATCTTTGGGAAGACTTAAACCTCAGGTTTCAAAATAAAAAAATAAGAATAGGATGCCTTCATACCAGTCAACCTAGAAAAAACTGGAAAGAGTTTGTGGCTTTAGCTAAAAAACTAGGAACAGAAAAATATGAATATGTAGGCATAGGCAGCTCAACAGCAAAAGACTCATTCCTTTCATCTTTTACCACCGATGCCTCTAAATCACAACTTAAAGAAATATATAGTTCGTGTGACATATGGTTTGCCCCAACCAAAAACGAAGGCTTACATAATGTCCCAATGGAAGCTAGCCTTTGTGGAGCTTTAATTGTTTGCAGTGACCGTAGCGATAATGGCATGATACATGATTACGCATTTAATAATCGCTCTGCCTTTGTATATTCAAATCTTGACGAGGCCGTTAGTATTATAGAGAAAAATTATAATATAGATAATTCACATATAATTAAAGAATCACAAAAAATCATAACTCAAGATATAGGCACCAGAAAACAAAATATGGGAAAACTTATTAAACTAATATCATGAACAAAAAACACAACTATTGCATATTTAGCATGTGCAGCAAAAACTATAGAGATGCCTATGATTTTGTTATAGACACATGGTTAAAAACCGATGTAGATAAAATTATTATATATACGGATGACAAAGATTGGAAATCAGATAATCCTCGCATTGATATCGTTAAAATATTTAAACCAAGCACTGATTGGCTTGTTAATACTGGAAGAAGATCTATAGCATCTCAACATGTTTTAGATAACTATGATTATGATAAGTTAATTTTTTTAGATATTGATTGCTATGTAATCAAAGATATTTCCCATGTATTCGATTCTGATTTTGATATAGCTGTAGTTAGATGGACAAAAGACCCTTCAGTTCAAATTAGCGCTGGCGTATTTTTTATTAACAAAAACTCAAAAACCAAATCTTTTGGAAATGATTGGACCAAATGGTCTGAAAAAGTTAAAAAAGAAAAACGCGGATTAAAAGCTCATGCTGGCTCCTATGCTCAAATAGGATACGGTAAACTAATTAAGACAAATGCTAAAAACAAAATATACAAAGTTAAAAAACTTGAATTTAATGAATATAGCATAAAGGTTAAAAGCTTAAAACTCATTAGAAAACTAAAAAAAGATATTAAACCTTTTGAAGAATCCTTTAAAAAATTCGACATAAAAGTCTTACACTATTACCAAAATAGCTACAGAGATAAAGAGACCACACAATGGTGCATGAACATAATCAATAAAAATCAGGATAACCTTTTATAGTGAAAGAAATAAACTATATAGATTTAGGTTTCCACGTGGGACAAGAAATAAAAACCATGCTGAGCACTTTTAAGGACTATAATATAAATATCTATGCCCTCGAAGCAAACACTAAGTTATATAATAACTTAAAAAAACATTATAAAGATAAACCAAACATTCATTTGTATAATTTTTGTATAGGAGATTCTTTCCAAAAAATAAAACTTTATTTAGCGGACAACAAAGGCCAAGGATCTTCTATCTATAAGGATAAAACTACTAATCTTACTAGTAAATTTATTGAGGTAGAACAAACAACTTTTTACCATTGGTTTACATCTTTAAAATTAAAAGAATGCCCTACAATTATGAAAATAAATATAGAGGGAGCAGAAAGCCATGTCATTAGGGATATGGATAAATATAATTTATTTGACAAAATCGATTACATTCTAGCTGCATACGGGTCGCTCTTGACAGATATGCGAAAAATTCCAAGCCTACATAAAGATATCCCTGTTTTAGAAAAAATCCTAGAACCTTTTAAACATAAAATTTATGATATAAAAATTATGTCAAACGGGTTAAAAGATAAGTTATGAAAATAGCTATTTGTTTGAGTGGTAAAATAGGCGGTCTCCATGGCAAGAACGGAGAAGGAGGGGGTGAAGAAATTATTTTAGCTCTCGGATACAGCCATATGGTAAGAAAAGTTTTACATAAAAATAAAGATCATCAAATTGATTTTTTTATACACAGCTGGGATAAAGATTTTGAAGAACATTTAATTTCGCTGTATAATCCCATTTCTATAAAAACTGAAGACCAAATAAAATTTAACATACCAAAAACAATCACTGGCGACTCAAAAGATGAGCCAAGCAGAAGAAACAATCATTTTTCAAGATGGTATAGTCTTCAAAAAAGTGTAAATTTAAAAAGCAATTATGAGCTTTCTAATAATTTTAAATATGATGGAGTTTTATGCACAAGGTTTGATTTGTGCTGGGACTTTAATTTTGATTTTAATAAACTCTCCCCAAGCAATATATGGCACTCAGATATAACCTATTACCATGACGGAACAAAAAAACATATGCCATTCTTATTAAGTAAAGAATCTAAATCTAAAATGAAAAAAATTACTAAAACAAGGTCGGGCTCAAAACACATTTGGGACGCATGGTTTTATAGTTCTTCGAGCATTATCAACCAAATATCAAACCTATTTGATAACATAGCAAAAATTAGCAATAAGTTAGGTAACCCAAAAATTAGCAACCATAAGATGCTACCCAAATATATCTCAATGCTAGGACATTCAGATAAACTACGATTATATGGAGAGTGGGAAGGAGCCATGGTAGCCAGATGGCACCACAAGCCCCTACATGTTTTCCATAAACACAAATACGATATAGGAAAAAAATAATGAATTACAAAGAAAACAGACCTTGGGGATCTTTTGAAAACCTTCTTGATAATGAGGACTGCAAAGTTAAACGTATAATCATCAAACCCAATCAATGCCCAAGCTATCAGTACCACTACAAAAGAAGTGAAGTTTATGTGATAATAAAAGGTTACGGAGAACTCAAGCTAGATGGAGAAATTATTCCCGTCAAGCCAAACCAAATACTAGAAGTGCCCCTGAAGGCTAAACATCAAATTAAAAACACTGGAACAGAAGACTTGGTTTTTATAGAAGTTCAACTTGGAGATTATTTTGGAGAAGATGATATAGTAAGGGTTGAGGATAAATATGGAAGAACATAAAGTATTAATAACAACCAGCGGCCTTGGAAGTAGACTAGGAAACCTAACCAACAAAACCAATAAATGTTTAGTTAGGATAACAGACAAGCCATCTATATCCCATATTATAGAGTCTTATGCTAAAAAAACAGAGTTTGTAATTACATTAGGCCATCATGGAGATCATGTTAAGCAGTTTTTATCTTTAACATATCCCGAGCATAACTTCACCTTTGTTAAAATTGATAAATATCAAGGAGAAGGTTCATCTTTAGGTTATTCAATTTTACAATGCAAAGATTTTATAGATAAACCATTTATTTTTCATGCATCCGATACAATATTAATAGATACAAAATTACCACCATTAAATCACAACTGGGTTGCAGGCTCTTTTAAGGATGATGCATCACACTTTAGAACAATTAATACCAAAGGCGAAGAGATAATCACCATCAATGATAAAGGTGAAATAAAATATGATTCACTTTATGTTGGTGTTAGTGGCATAAAAGATTATAAAATGTTTTTTGACATTATGGAAAACTTAGTCAACAGCAGTAATGAAGATCTTTCTGACGTGCATGCAATTTCACAAATGCTAACTAAAACAAAATTTAAACATTTTTTTGTTCCACTAAATAATTGGTTTGATGTTGGCAATGTCAATGAATTAAATCGAACCAGAAAATTATTTAAAAGCAGCATAAAAGTTTTAGAAAAAACCGATGAGTCAATTTTTATTTTTGACGAATTTGTTGTTAAATTTTTCGCAGACAGCAAGACAAATGAAAACAGAGTACTGAGAGGGAACTCTCTTTATCCCCTTTCCCCAAAAATTATTGACTCAACTAAAAATTTTTATAAGTATAAAAAAGTTGACGGAAACTTATTCTCTAACTCCGTTCGAGCTTCAAGTTTTAAAAAGTTTCTCAATTGGTCTAAAGAAAATCTGTGGATTAAATCTAAAGATAACACAATCCAAGATAAGTGCAGAATATTTTATTTAGATAAAACTTTTGATAGAATTAATAATTATCTTAATGATAACCAAGATACAGAAACAATTATTAACGGAGAAACTATTCCATCAATATATGAATTGATTAATCAACTAGATCATAAATGGCTAACAGATGGTATTGCAGTTCAGTTTCACGGTGATTTTATATTAGACAATATAATTCAAACAAAAAATGGTTTTTCATTAATTGATTGGAGGCAGGATTTTGGAGGGGACACACTTACTGGCGACATATATTATGACCTAGCCAAACTAAATCATAATTTGACAGTAAACCATGACATAGTTGATAAAGAATTATTTAACAAAGATAAAGATAACTGTTATATATTAACAAATAGCATACTTAACGAATGTAAAAAAATATTTAAAAAATTTTGTCACGACAACAACTATGACTTCAAAAAAATTGAAACTTTGAGCTCTTTAATATGGATAAATATGTCTCCATTACATGAATATCCCTTTAATGATTTCTTGTTTAATTTTGGAAAATACAATTTATATAAAATACTTAAAAATGAATACAATTAAAAGAAATAAAGATGTCATTTTAGATAATGAAGACTTAACTCATTTATATACATTTAAAAACTTCCCTGTATTTATGGGTTGCACAGATGAGCCTGCAAGCACAGACCTAAAGTCAAATATGTCTTGGCATATAAGCGAAAATTCAGGTATGATACAATTAAATCCATTATTACCACTGGATATTGTTTATGCCTCAGAGCATGGTTCAGGCACAACTGGCAAATCATGGCAAGAACATCACGAAGCATTTGCTCATTTTATTAATAAATTTGATGTAAACAATATACTAGAGATTGGCGGCCTACATGGCATTTTGTGCGAAAAATTTAATAAAATAAATCATTCTTCTGACTGGACTATAATCGAACCAAATCCAATCACTAAAAAAAATATAAAAGCTAAAGTTATCAAAGGGTGGTTTGATGATAAATTTCAAAGCGATTGCAAATATGATGCGATTGTTCATTCACATGTATTTGAACACACATATGATCCCCATAATTTCATTAAACATATATCTTCATTTTTAAACGATGGGCTGTTAATTTTTTCAGTTCCCAATATGGATGAGATGATAAATAGAGGTTATACTAATTGCATCAATTTTGAACATACATTCTTATTAGGCGAACCCCACATTGAATATTTATTATTTAAAAATAGCTTTGAGATAGTACGTAAAGAATATTACAAAGATGATCACAGCATATTTTATTGTGCAAAAAAAACAAAAAACAATATAACAAAAAAATGTTTTAAAGATGTTAAAGATAATTACCAAACCTTATTCAACAACTACATATCTTCTCACATTAAAGATGTAATTGAAATAAATAAAAAAATAGAAGACACTACTTTGCCTGTATTTTTATTTGGAGCCCATGTCTTTTCGCAATACTTAATTTCATTTGGATTAAACACAGATAAAATTGTCTGCTTACTTGACAATGATCCTCTAAAAGAAAACAAAAGGCTTTATGGCACAGATCTAAAATCATTTTCACCAAAAAAACTAAAGGGGATCGGTGAAGCTATTGTTATTCTACGTGCTGGTGTTTATAATAATGAAGTAAAAGAAGACATTTCTAATAATATAAATAAAAACATTAAGTTCATATGATGAAACCAAAAATATTCATAGGCCCAATGTCTAGAAATATAGTTGATGCCTCAATAGAGTGGTGCAATGAAACTAGCAACCCTCTAGGGCTAATACCCAGCCGCAGGCAAGTTGAATATAATGGTGGTTATGTAAATAGCTGGACTACAAAAGATTTCTCTAAATATATAAAATCAAAAACAAACAAAATTCTTTTAGTTAGGGATCATGGCGGACCAAATCAAGGGGACAGTCCCGACGACGGTTTAAACTCTCTTAAAGAAGATTGCAAATATTTAGATCTTATACATATAGATGTTTGGAAAAAATTTAAAGATTTAAATAGGGGCATCGAAGAAACAATTAATCTAATAAATTATTGCCACAATTTAAATAAAAATATTAAATTCGAAATAGGTACAGAGCAGTCCACAAAGCGGCACTTCATTGCAATATAACACAAACACTGGCTCCTACGATAAAGATAAATTAATAAGAATGACTTCAACTGTTTCAAGTTATGGACTTATTTCTAAAGAACACAACGGAGACTACTTGCCCGCAGAACTAATAAAGAAAAAAATGAAACTAGGATTAGACTCAATAAATATCGCTCCAGAGTTTGGCCAAATTGAAACATTACTAATTTTAGATAAAATAAAAAAACATCACCCAGATTTATTTGAAGATTTTTACAAAATATGCCATAGATCCCAAAGGTGGGTAAAATGGGTTCCAAATAATTATGATCCAGAAAAAAACAAAGAAGAAATTATTAATATAACTGGACACTATGTTTTTTCAGACCCAAACTTCTTAAACTTAATGAGCAAGGTTAACATATCTAATCAAGAAATAAAAGAAAAAATAAAAAATAAAATCAATGAAATTAGCTTTTGATTTAGATGACTGCATCTGCAGTAGGCCAGATAACATCGAGCACCTAGGTGCTGAAAAATATAATCACTGCAAGCCAATAAACAGCATGATAGAAATAGTTAACGAATGCTACAATCAGGGACATCATATAACAATTTATACAGCTAGAGGCATGACAACCTTTTCGGGTGACGTTAATAAAATTTACAGCGAGCTGTACAATATAACAATAAATCATCTAAATGAATGGGGTGTAAAATTTCATCATTTAGTAATGGGTAAACTACATTACGACCTATTGATTGACGATAAAGCAATTAACTCCCTAAACATAAAATCCATTAAAGATGTTGTAAATCCATGAACTTTCTATTCTTAAGGGGTCAAATACCCCAAGACCGCAATCCCAAAGAAATAGTTTTCAATACTATTGAAGAATGTGACGATGTTTGGACTCATTTGATTTTCAATATGACTCAAGTAAAAGATCAAACAGAACTTTGGTATTGGGGCGGAAAGCGAGAGCATAAATTTTCTAACAATTTTACCGAAAGGTGGGTTCAAGATTTTTCTAAATATAAAAATCAATTTACTCCTGATGTTATATTTTGCAGAGGTGGCTTTAAACAATACCACCCTGTTCTCAAAAGGTTCCCTAAAGCCCTTAAAATTTACTACGGAGCGGGCAGAAGGTTTTTACCACAAGATGGTTTTAGTGATTACGATTTAATACTGCAAGACTCACCACAACAACTGATCCAATCTGAAAAAAAGTTTCCCAAGTCACACTCAAGCCTTTTTATAAAGCCAGCAATCGATCATATGTTCAAACCTATGTCTATTAATAAGTCTATAGATATATGTTTTCCAGCCAGCCAAAGAAGACTCGATAAAGGTCATGATTTTGTAATAAAACATTCTCCAAGTAAATTTTCAATTATCAACTTAGGTTATGGAAACAAACTAAAACTACCCAACCACATAAATCATAAAAGGGTTTTAAAGCCTGCCCTGAATACAGAATACAATAAGTGTAAAATAGGAATAGTTTGCTCAAACTCATCCATTGACTCCTGTCCACGAGTTTTACCTGAAATGATCGCCGCTGACTTACCTGTAGTAGTGCTAGACGAAACTAGAGTTTGGTCGGAAAAATACATCAATCCAGAAACAGGAATTATATCTAACCGAAAAAATTTCTGGAATGATGTTGATTATGTTTTAAATAATTTAGAAAAATTTAATCCAAGGTCTTATTATGATGAATATCTGTCATTAAAAAAAGCCGCTAATTTTCTGCTAGATAAAATCTCATCAATTTATGGAACAAGGTAAAACACTACAAAGCTTAACTAAAAATCAAAGCTATAAAGACCTTAAAAGCTGGCTAACTTATAGAAGAGTTCGCCTAGATAAAAAATTAAAATTCCTATATCTACCCAACGGAAAAGCGATGAGTGGATCCATAGATGACTTAATTGGCCTAAACACAGGCCGAGTAATTCATATAAAAAAAGAAACAAAACTTTTAATAAAAACCCTCAACGCCATACCCAGCAAACAGCTTGATGAAATATATAAATTTACAGTAGTTAGAAACCCTTGGGATAGGGTAGTTGCCGCATATTTCTATCTACCCAGAAATAAAGATATTTCAATAATTTCTGACCACTCTACGAACGCCCTTGATAGCTTTCGAATCCGTGAAAATCCAACAGTTAAAGATTTTCAAAATTTTGTCAAGAACATACTAAACAAATATGGAACATACTGTTATGTTGACTTTCGTAATCAATATGATTGCATGTATTATAATTCAAAAAAAATAATTAATGAAGTATTTTACTTTGAAGACATGAAGCCTTTGCCGAGCTTTATTACGGAAAAATCATATCCACACAAAAGAAAAGGGCCAGACAAAAAACCATATAGTTCTTTTTATGATTCTGAAACTAGAAAAATTGTAGAAAAACTTTATTCTGCAGATATAGAGGAGCTCGGGTATAAATTTGAAAAATAAAAAACTATTTGCTGGCCCCTTTTTAGGGGAGTTTGGTTGGGAATTATTTTGCTGGCAAGGCTACATCAGGCATTTGTCTAGATCTTTTGACTTTACTACCGTCTGCTGCAGGAAAGGTCACACTGGACTATATAAAGACTTTGCTGATGAAATTATAGAATACAACCCACCCCAATATTTCCCAGAATGTCAAAAAAATGTTGGAGACTGCGGATTTTTCCCCAAACCAAAGGGCTATCAAAAATATATAGGCCCAAACGACGAAACCTCAACCCCAGCATACCAATCTTCAAATGGAGTTTTTGCACCAAATCCACCTCAAGAGTTTTTTAGATATGGAAACATAAATTCAGACAAACAAAAATACGATATATTAATACATGCTAGAGCAAGAAAACTTACTGGAGGTAGAATCTCTACTGAAGACAGAAACCTACCAATAGAAAAGTGGGATGAAATAGTTAACTATTTAAAATCTAAAAAATATTCCATAGCCAGTATAGGCACAAAAAAAGAATCTCACTTGATAAGCGGAACTGAAGATTTAAGAGGCATTACCCTTGAAGACCTTTGTGATTACTGCGTAAAGTCAAAATGCATGCTCAGCCCATCCTCTGGACCATTACATCTAGCAGCCCTTTGCGGCACTCCAATTATAGTTTGGAGCGGCAATGGATCGAACAAATTTAGATACGAAAAAGCTTGGAATCCATTTAACAATAAAGTGCAATACTTAAACGGGTGGCACAACGTTAAGGTTGATAATATAAAAAATGCAATAGACAATCTCGATGAGTGATAAAGTTTTATTTATAATGCCTGTCTATAATAAAGAAGAATTTTTAGACAAAGCCATACAAAGCGTATTAAACCAAACTCACACAAACATATCTTTGTGTATTATTGACGATCAGTCTACGGATAATTCATTATCTATTGCAAATGAATATAAAAAACAAGACGATAGAGTCTCCATATACATTAATGAAGAAAACTCTGGATGCTACCGCACAAGAAACAGAGGTTTATTAGAAAACAAAAATAAAGATTGGGACTTTTTTACAATACATGACCCTGATGATACATCTGACAAAGACAGGATTTCCTATTCCTTACGATTTTTCAAAGATCCAAATTTACTTGGTTTAAAAACTACATTCACTAAAGTAAATCGAAAAGGCGAGCCACAGCTTAGAGTAGGAACAAATGATATAGAAACAAATCCAAGTGAAGGAATTGCAATTTTCAGGAGGTCTGTTTTTGACAAAATTGGATACTATGACGATACTAGGTTTTCTGGAGATACGGATTATTGGTGGAGGTTAGAATACTTTTGTAATGCTAATGCACCATTTACATCAGCCTCCTGCCTTAAGTCTATGTATCAAGCCCTTAGCCACGAAAACAACCTAACTAAAATATACGACTTTAAAACAGATAGGCCTAAGTATTTCCAAAAATCATTAAACGAGATAAGGTCTAAAATGATCCCTGAAAATAATTTCTACAGAGAGGCTGTCACTTAAATCCAAATTTTTTATTTAAATCTGGAACTTTTTCAAAATTAGTTTTTCCAGCCAAATGAGTAAAGTAGTTTCGTTCTGCAAAATTTTCTATACTTAGTGAGGGTTTACTTAGTTTATGTATACCCCATACAGCATTAAACTTGTTATCAAGAAATTCGCAAAGATTATTCTTTTGTAATTGATATCCTATAGCTGACTGCTCGAAATGAAAATACCTATAGTGACCTATTGATGAAAGGACATGCTTATAGTGTATGCTTTTAAACGTGTCTCCATGTATCTTTGGGTCTGCTAAAATTACTCCAGTGTTAATCACACTTTCCGTATTTAAATCAAATCCAGCTAACTTATAATAATCTTTAGCTGAAGTCTCCCATCCCTTCATTTTTTGAACCTCAATCCTCAAATCTTTAGTTGGTTGCGAATATTCATCAACAACACCAACCTTAGTCTTGTCAGAAAGATTGTCTATTAAGTCTGGAGAATCTGGGTTTATAAAAATGTCTGCATCTACAAATGCTATATAGTCATACTGCTCAGACCACTCCTGACAAAACGCTAATATTTTATTGAAAGATATCGTGTCATTGTGTGGAATTTTTTTATATATAAACTCATCTATAATCTTAAAATCATAGTCAAATTTTTTAGCATATGCCCTTTGGCTTGGAGCGAATAATGATTCATACTCCTTAACATATTTATCGCCAATAGATAGAGTTACAAAAAGTTTTTTCACTGATGCATTTGGTCAAATATCCAAGAATAAGTTTTTTCTAGACCGTGAAATAATTTTACAGATGGCTCCCATCCTCCAGTAATTTTTTTAATTAGAGTGTTATCGCTATTTCTACCCCTGACCCCTTGAGGCTTGTCTAGCAAATATTTTCTTTCTAACTGAGTTCCAGCTATTTGCTCAATCATGTCAACCATTTGATTTATTGTAACAAGCTCAGAGCTACCCAAATTGACTGGATCTCTATAATCGGATTCCCAGAGTCTAGATATTCCCTCTAGACAATCATCTATATACATAAAAGACCTTGTCTGTTTTCCGTCTCCCCAAATTTCAATTTCTTGTGTTTTATTTTTCTGAGCCTCGATTACTTTTCTACATAAAGCTGCTGGCGCCTTTTCTCTACCGCCCTGCCATGTGCCAAAAGGGCCATAGCAATTATGAAATCTAGCTATTCTAACATCCATAGATTCATTTTTTGCTCCGTACTGAGTTATAATTTCACTAAATAACTTTTCCCAACCGTAGCCATCTTCTGGATTAGCTGGGTAGGCGTCTGATTCTTTAATCGCTGTTACATTTACATCTTGCTGTATGTCTTGAGGGTATGCACATGCCGAAGAACTATAGAATATCGAAGCAGAGGACTGCTGCTCTCGCATGGCTGTAATAAAATTAGTTTGTATATATACACTTTCCAAGCAATCAATATGATTGTTCTGTATAAAGCCCATGCCCCCCATATTACATGCAAGGTTATAAATTCTAGTATACTTCCTTTTCTTTAGCAACGATTTAACAACACGTTTATCTCTTTTGGTATCGCTATAAGACCTAAACTGGCTTAAATATGCAGGGGAGATACCGGTCTCTTTAACAAAGATTCTTCTTGCAGCCTCCTCTAGGGTCTCATCTCCTTGGACAAAACCACCAGGAAGCGACCATTTGTTCTTATATGGAGAAATACTTCTTTTGACAAGAAGTACATTTAACATTCTCTCTTCCCAGTCAATCTTAAAGCAGACAACGTTCACTGCATTTAGAGAAACTGGAAATCTCTCACTCGCACCCATTCCATAAGTATAAAGAATCTTATTATTAGTGGAAAATACAAAAAAAAGATATTTTTATTTGTCATAATCACCAAAAATATATATAATAATGGTCAAAATCACTAAAAAGAAGGGCTGCAGTGATGAAAACGCGTACATCCAATAGACCAGCGTTGTGTTGGTCTATGGTGAATGGTTCCACCTGTCTTTGTTATGAGTGTTGGAGTTGTAGGAGAAAAATGAAGTATCACACAAAAGAGATTGCTAAAACAAAAGCATATCGTGCAAGAAAACGAACTAATACATTAATTACTGAGTATCACTGCAGATTTTGTGGATTATTCCATATAGGTCATGTAGGGAGAAAGTATTAATGGATAATGTTAAAAAATGTCAGTGTTTAGAAAATAATTTACGCAATCATCATGGAATTGTATGCTCACGTTGCAATAGAGAACGTATTGAACCTTTAATTGTTCCAGAATCGTTAAAAGCCTATAGGATATGGCGTTTTACTATTCAAAACGGTTTCCACACCAGTGATGGATGGAGAAGAAACAGAACGTGGAGTGATTTTAA
>LULH01001041.1_pt1 | contig 17397 bp, 16 predicted proteins | sample 728201 | NCBI WGS metagenome assembly LULH01 (sample SAMN03860294, study PRJNA289734) | marine metagenome | biome: seawater column; feature: ocean; material: water; isolation source: Red Sea water column Station 169 - depth 100m | place: Saudi Arabia: Red Sea | collected 2011-10-15 | depth 100 m
CAGGAATGGAAAAATGGGCTCCAAGATCTTATGTGGAAGCGTTCTTTGATAATCCATCTGATCCGGAGAAATACGATCCTAAATCTCACTAATACTTAAGTTAAAGTATGAGTGCAGAAAAAAATATAAAAGACAACACCTCAAAAGAGGTGTTGTCTAAAAAATCAGACACTGTTACAGGAGATATTTATGTTCAAGATGTTCATAAATATTTTGGAGTTACCAGAGCATTAAACGGAGTTAACTTTAATGCAAATTTTGGTGAGATCCACGCCATAGTTGGAGGTAATGGTTGTGGAAAAAGTACACTTGCAAAAGTTATGTCGGGTGTTTTGCCAATTGATAAAGGTAAAGTTTCAGTGTTAGGACATACTCCAACATCACCTGTTATGGCAAGGAACATGGGTATTGCAACCGTGTTTCAAGAAGTCATGATTGCAGAAGAAGCTTCTGTCGTAGATAATTTATTTGTTGGATCAGACGATTTTTGGTGGAAAAATTTAACTCAAAGAGAAAAAGTTTTAAAAGCACAAGAAATAATGGAAGATCTTGTTGGAGAGTATGTTGATCCTTATACACAAGCTTTTAATTTGTCATTACCAATAAAAGCATGGATAACAATAGCAAGAGCTTTCTTGCGAGAAAATACTAAAGTTTTAATACTTGATGAGTCTTCAGCGGCACTTGATTTTGACTCAACTGAAAGATTGTTTAAAAAAATGAGAGAATTAAGAGATAATGGTGTTGCAGTATTTATTGTTACGCACAGAATTGCAGAATTAGTTAGAATAAGTGACAAAGCAACAGTTATGCGGGATGGTAAAGATGTTGGTGTATTAGAAAAAAAAGATCTAAACGAAAAAAACTTAATAGGTCTTATGACAGGAAGAACAGAGACAGGTGAAAAATCAAAATCTGTTGCACTTCAAACCCAAACTGACAAAGTTGTAATGAGAGCTGAAAATTTAGTTGTTTGGCCAGATAGCAAGCCTGTTAACTTTGAAGTTAAAAAAGGGGAAATTGTTGGTGTAACTGGACTGGATGGAAATGGACAAGATGATTTTGTTAAAATTTTAGCAGGAGTACAAGAGGCAAATGGAGGTACTATAGAAGTACTGGATATTAATGAAAATTTTACAAAATATAATTCTTTAGATGATGCAAAAAAAAATGGAATATCTTTTGTTTCAGGAGATAGAAAAAAAGAAGGAATACTTCCAAACTTAAGTATTTATGAAAATTTAGTAGTTCCTCTTTATAAAAAAACAAGCAGAGGAGGTTTTCTAGGTTTTGTAGATTGGCTTGAGTTAAATGGAATCTTTGATTGGGAAGTAGATAGACTAAGTATTAAAACCGGTCCTAGGGATAATTTAATAGGTTCTCTTAGCGGGGGAAACCAACAAAAGGTAATGATAGCAAGATCATTTGCGCAGCACCCAAAAATTTTAATTTTGAACGATCCTGCCAGAGGTATAGATGTAAGTACTAAAAGAGACTTATATGTCCACCTAAGAAAATATGTAGAAGAAGGTAATACAGTTATTTTCTTATCTAGTGAACTAGAAGAATTTATAGGGCTTTGTCCAAAAGTAATGGTTTTTAGAAATGGAACAGTTTTTGATATATTTGAGAATGAAAATGTAAATGCAGATACTTTGTTGGAAGGAATGTTTGGACAAACTGCTGGGATTGGTGAAACAAAAATTTACAGTAAATCAAATATACCTTCAGAAGTGACTGCAAATAGAAAAGTTATTAATAAAACTCCTGAGAAGAAAATAGTAAAAATAAAAGATTTTGACAAAGAGAATGATAAAGAAAATAAAACAAAAATAAAAATAAAAACATTTTAATGAAAAAAGAAAATAAAAATAACTATTATAACGACGAAGATAAAGTTAATTTTGAAAAATTAAATAATTTTAACAAATTTAATTCTAACAATATAAAAAATACTCAATTAAATAATTATAATACTAGGTATTCTAATTCTGATAAAAATTATTTTAATACTATTCTTAAGATTGATGAGAATACATCAATGTTAAATAACAACAATATTAATAAAGAAAAAAAATATTATAATACTTCAGATTTTAAAAAATTTGATCAACTTAATAATTTCGCTGAATATAATGATAAAATAGATTTCGAAAATAAAGAAAATTTAGGTACTGAAACAAAATATAAATCAAGTGACTACGGTGAATTTAATAAAATAATTCAAACAAAAAATAATGAAAAAAAAAATAAAGACCATAATAAAAAAATTAAAGTTATCGATTACGGAAAAATAAAAGAAAATGAAAAAAAACTTAAAAACAAAATTGGAGTAGATAAAATAAAAATTGTTTATTTTGATTAATTATGGAAATAGTAGATAAATTAAAAAAAACCTATAGATCAAGTGTAGATACTTCTTCAAATAAGTATCTGATGGTCCCAATTTTTATTTTTTTTTCTTTATTAATTTTTGCGTTGATTAGAAGTCCAATAATTATTTCTCAATCAGGAATTGGTAGCGCAATAATGCTTACAGCTCCTCTAATTTTAACTACTTACGCATTAACATTTATAGCAATGGCGGGAAGAGGTGGGGTCGATTTATCAATTGGTCCTTTTATGGGATTTATAAATGTAAGTAGTATCCAGTTATATGCCGCAGGTTACCTACAAACACCTATTGGTTGGTTTATTTATGCAATTGCAATGGGTTTAATTTGGCAGCTATTTTATGCATTGATTGTTTGTTTTGTCAGAGTTTCGCCAATTATTGTCTCATTAGCAGGCTATCTAGCTTTTGCAGGAATTAACATTGTAATCTTGCCAAGGCCAGGAGGTATAGCTCCTGATTGGCTTATTCCATGGGGCGAAGGTTTCACAATTTTTAATGAAATCTTCCTATTAATGATTTTAGCTACAATATTGTTTTATATAATTACTCATACTGAATTACTCATACTGCATTCTGGGGTCATTTAAAGTTAATGGGCGCTGATGAAAGAGCTGCTTTTACAAGTGGAGTAAAAATTAATTTAGTAAGAATTGTTGCACACATGATTGCAGGAGTTTTTGCAGCTTTATCTGCAATATGTTTTACTGCTCTTGTTGGATCAGGAGATCCCTTGCAGGGAACTAAATATACATTATTAGGTATAACAGCTTTAGTTCTAGGAGGAGCAAGTCTTGCTGGGGGACGTGGAGGTGCATTTGGTGCAATTTTGGGTGCACTAAATTTATATTTAATTAATTATATCTTGGTTACGTTTAAATTTGAAAGACTTCAGAGTTTTGTATCTGATTTATCATATGGTGCAGTTTTAGTTATTGCTTTGCTGGTCAGTTTAATTCTTCCTTACGTTACTAGAGTAACAAAAGGTTTATCTGTAATGGTCTTTTTTATTCTTATGGCATTTGCTGGATTGTTTGTTGTAATTCATCAAGTTTATGATCAGCCAATAGTTGTTGAAAAAGTTGTAGAAGAACAAAAGGATGAGGACAGAAGAGGAAAAAAAATAAGAAAAGTTGATGCAACAGGAAACATAATTGTTGAAGAAGGAGAAGAAGGAACAACGACAGGAACAGGTACAGCAAAAGGTGGTTCACTTGCTGGTCATGGTGTAGTTCAATTTACTGAAACACCCGGAACAATTGTTTTTTATGTAATTTTAGGGATAGCAGGTGTTGCTTTAATGCTTTATCTGTTAGCTGTTCATAGGAGTCCTTCCACTATTACTTTTGCAGTTGTTGTAGTAATTATAGCTGCTGGTTTAATTTTTGACCCTGAAGATAAAGAAAAAGACTTATTAAAAGATTCAGAAAGAATAACTTTGCAATCTGATCAAGTAAGCAGTATTGAAACTTCTGCTCCTCAGTATTTTAGTTTAGAAAAAATAAATTATTTACCTAATATTTCAGAAGGTATTCTTATTTCTGGAACCACATATAGTATAGTTTATTTAGCTGGAGTTGTATTGCTTGCTTCACTCTTGGTCATTACGATGCTACCTCAATTTAATGCACGAACAAAATCTACTGCAATGCTTTTTTTTCTCGCAGCTTTATCTTTGGTTATTTTAAAAGGAGTGTCCTATAATAATTTAATAGAAAGTCCAGATAGTAGCTTTTTTGGTATTCAAGGATATGGTGTTATATTAGTATGTTTGCTTCTTTTTGTTATTACAGCTCCATTTGCTCATTCTAAAATAAAAAATTTAACAAATGTTTATATCTTTGGATTTGGTGTGCTAGCAATAATTGCTACTTATTTTGTAGGTGGAAATACTTTTATCTCAGATGATCCATCGCTTTATCAACCACAAATAATTAGTGAATTAAATATAGGTGATCTTTCACAAATTAAATATGAAGCTACAAAAAGATTTTTTTATGAAACAGTAAATTCTGGTTATTCACAGGTAGCATTTAGTATTTTAGCTGTTTTCTTAGTACAATATTTTTTATTTTTAAATATGGGTCATAAGGGAAGTTATAAAAGATTTGCTCCGTATATGTACATTGTTATATTTGCAAGTCTTTTATGGTCAGCAATATTTTACTCAGTTGGATACTCTTTTTATAAAATTTTAGCTGTATTTATTATTGGAGTGCCACTTACTCCTTTGGTATGGCAATTCATGAGAATATATAGAGAGAAAATAGCTCGAGATAATAAATTAAGTCAATGGGAAGAGGTGAAATAAAATGAGAAGATCTGCTTTTCTATTCTTTAAAGGATTAGGTCTGTTGTTTGCAATCTTATGCGGTATTGGTACTGCTGTACTTGGTTGGTTCGATGGGGCTGACTGGATGAATATTGTTGCATATTCTATTGCTGTAACAGGATTAATTCTGTGGGGATGGTATCATTTTTCTGTAAGATGGATCAATGAGGACTTAAAGCAAAATATATTTACTAAAATGCCTAAAGATGAAAAAGATAGGCAAGATAGTGAAGATGATGAAAATTTCTTTTTCAAAAATATTAAAGAGCATAAATGGAAAACAATAGCTTTTCTTGGAGTAATTTTAATATTTATATTTGTGTCTTTTATTGCAGATAATTTCTTTTCAGGTAGGACTTTAGTTTCTTTTTTAATTTTCCTTGGATTTGTAATTTTCATGGGGGTTATAAGCAGGTTTATTAAAGGAACTAAAAGTGTTTTTATTGGTATATCGGTTTTAATAGGACTCTTTATAATCGGATCCTTAACCATTCCAGGTTTTTTAACTTTAATGAATATGAAATCGATGCTTGTTTTCGCTGCATTTCTAGGTTTGGCTACTGTTGGTCAAACATTTGTTGCAATGTTGGGAGGTTTAGATCTGTCAATACCCTTTGTTATTGGGTCAATGAACGTTGCGTTAATGTCTTTGATTTCTAAAGGAGTTCCACCTTGGTTAGCTTGTGTAGCTATTTTATTGTTAGGTGCTTTGATAGGATTGGTAAATGGAATATTGAGTTTTAGATTACAAGGACAAGCTCTAATTTTAACTTTGGGTGTTGGGTTTTTTGTTAAGGGTGGAGTTCAAATCCTTGTAGCAATGGGAACTTTTTCAGCTGGTACAGTTTTTGGTGTAGTTCCTCCCTGGATGACAAATTTAGCATCTATGAATGGTAAAACTATTGGTCTTCCAATACCTCCTGTGGTTATTATCTGGATAATTGCAAGTATAATAATAATTGTTGCTTTGCGATTAACAAAATGGGGTAGACATTTATATGCTTTAGGAGGAAGTAGATTATCATCCTCTAGATTATCAATCTCTGAAAAAGGTTATTGGATTGGCGCTTATGTTATTAGTGGATTTTTTGCAGCTTTAACAGGAGCGCTTCTGTTAGGGTGGAGTGGCGGTGGATTTGTTGGAGCTGGTGACATATATTTATTTACAACAATAGCTGCAGTAGTAATTGGAGGAACATCATTGTTAGGCGGTTATGGAGGATACGGATTAAGTGTGATAGGTGTTTTAATTTTACAGATTGTAACAACTGTACTAATTGGATGGGGTTTAAGTTGGGAAGCTCAACAATTTATTTTAGGTTTATTAATTATACCAATGGTAGCTTTATACGCTAGGTCGCCACATATTAGGTCTCAAATATAGGAGGATAAAAATGACTAAAATTAATTGTGATATGGGAGAAAGTTTTGGAATTTACAATGCTGGTAATGATGAGCAAATAATGCCATTAATTGATGTTGCCAACGTTGCATGTGGTTTTCATGCGTCAGATCCAAATCATATGAGAAAAACAGTAGAATTAGCAAAAAAAAATAAAGTAAAAGTTGGAGCTCATCCTTCTTTTCCAGACTTACAAGGTTTTGGCAGAAGAGAAATGAAAATGCCAAAGTTAGATTTAAAAAATATGATTATGTATCAAGTTGGTGCGCTTAAGGCATTTTTAGATGAGTATGATATGCCTTTAAATCATATTAAACCACACGGATCATTGTATGTTATGGCCTCAAAAGATGAAGAGATTGCAAGAGCCATTGCAGATGCAGTCGAAACTTTTAATGTCAGTATTTATGGTATGGCAAATACAGTTCATGAAAAAATTTATAAAAAGGAAAGGAAGTTAGATTTTATCGCAGAATTTTATGCTGATTTAGATTATGACAAGGACGGAAAGCTTGTAATAGCTAAAGGAAAAAATGCAGAATATAGCAGTAAGTTAGCAGTCAATCGTTGCTTAAGAGCTATAAAAGAAAAAAAAGTTAAAAATACAAGTGGTACAGATAAAGATGTTGGTTGTGATATTATTTGCGTTCATTCAGATACTCCTAATGCTGTTGAAATCATCAAAAGTTTAAAAAAAGCACTTAAAAAATAAAAAGTATGAAAAAAATTCTGATTGCAAACCGTGGGGAAATTGCCTGTAGAATTATCGATAGTTGTAAAAAACTTAAGTTTCACTCAATCCCTGGTTATGGTTTTTTAGCAGAAAATGAAAAATTTGCACAAAAAGTAATTGATTCTGGAATTACTTGGATAGGACCTAAACCAAGTACAATTGTCTCAATGGGTAACAAAGACATAGCAAGAGATTTAGCTTTGAAAAGTAATTTACCAATTTGTCCAGGCTTAAATAATAAGGATTTAGAAAATAAAGATTTAGAAAAAAAATGTAATGAAATTGGTTTTCCTATTCTAGTAAAAGCTAGCGCAGGTGGAGGTGGAATAGGAATGCAAATTGTTAATGATTATGGAGAATTAATTAAATCTGTAGAAAAAACAAAAAATTTAGCTAAGAAAGCTTTTGGTAACAGTGATGTCTTTTTAGAAAAATTTATAAAAAATGCAAGACATATAGAAATACAAATATTTGGTTTTGGTGAAAAGAAAGCTGTGCATTTTTTTGAAAGAGACTGTTCAATTCAAAGAAGATTTCAAAAAATTATAGAAGAAAGCCCAGCACCAAAGATAGATGAAAAAATCTTAAATGAAATGGCGCAAAGTGCAGTAAACTTTGCAAGTAATCAAAGTTATGAAGGTGCTGGTACGATAGAGTTTATCTACGATGTGGATGAAAAAAAATTCTACTTTTTAGAAATGAATACAAGAATTCAAGTAGAACACCCTGTTACAGAAAGTATAACCAACTCAGATTTAGTAGAGATGCAAATAAAGTTTGCATTAGGTATTGATCTTGATTTGACGGAACAAAATAAAATTAATAGGAGTGGTCACGCAGTTGAATGTAGATTGTATGCGGAAGATCCTTCAAAAAACTTTCTTCCTTCCCCAGGAAAAATTACAAAACTAAAAATTCCAAACATAGGCTTAACAAATATTAGATTGGATATTGGTGTTGATGAAGGGGATGAGATATCTTTTTATTACGATCCAATGATAGCGAAGATCATTTCTAAAAGTAAAAATAGAACCGAAAGTATTAATAATATGATAAATTTTTTAAAAGATCTTGAAATTGAAGGTATTAAAACAAATAAATCTTTTTTGATATCTGTTCTCCAAAATAAAACTTTTGAGGATGCTGACTTTAATACAAAATTTATTGAAAATAATTTAACTTTATTTACAGAAAAAAAAGAAATTAACTTAAAAGACAAACAGCAAAATAAAAATAATGAGCAAAAATATAGCGATAAAGATGTAAAAGCATTTGAAAAAATTATTTCAAAAACTCCAAAAATTAAAAATGGTCAAGACTATACAGAAAAAGACTTAAAAGAATTTGAAAATATTGTTTCATCAAAAAGTAAAAAGAAGAAAACTGATGAAAAAACTGAAGTAAACAACGTTCCGGGCAAAATTTACGATATTCCTAAGTTTTTACCTGCTGGTGATAAATATATGCTTATTGAATTTGGAAATGTGATGAATTTAGAGCTTAATTTTACCGCTCAAAATCTAGCAAAGGCAATAAAAGACCATAAAGTTAAAGGTGTTTACGAAACATCTCCATGTTTTGCTTCTATGATAGTTCATTATGAACCTGAAGAAATAAAATTTAATGAATTAAAAAATGAACTTATATCTCTAATCAACTCATTAGGGCCTTCGGATGAAATAGAAATAAATAGTAGAATTTTTTCTTTTCCAACTGTTTATTTGGATAAATGGACTAAAGAATGTATTGAAGATTACTCAAATAAAATAGCTAAAAAGAAACCTGACCCTGAACTTATAACGGAATTAAATAATCTTGAAAATATTGATCAGTTTGTAAGAGTACATTCTAGTACAGAATATTGGGTAGCAGCGATAGGTTTTTGGCCAGGCCTTCCGTTTATGATGGCTCTTGACCCAAGATGTAAACTAACTGTTCCAAAATATAATCCTCCAAGAACTTGGACTCCTAAAGGAACTGTTGGTATGGGCGGTGCTTCAACTTGTATTTATCCAGATCGACTACCAGGTGGATATCAAATTTTTGGAATCATCCCTGTTCCTATATGGGATACCAAAAAAAGTTTTCCAGTATTTGAAAATAATATATGTCTTTTTCAACCTGGAGACAGAGTAAAATTTGTACCTACTACTTATGAAGAGTTTGACCACGTATCAAACAAAATTAAAGATGGAACATATAATTATAATATTGTTGAATATCAAAAATTCTCAGTAAAAAATTATAAAAATTGGTTAAAAACAATTGACCACTCAAAGAGGTTTTGAATAAAATATGGTTCAAGTAATTAAAAAAGGTTTAGAAACATCTGTTCAGGATTATCCTGGAAGAATTGGAACTTTAAATCAAGGTTTTCCTTCCTCGGGTCCAATGGATAGTTGGTCTTTCAGACTTGCAAATGTTTTAGTTGAAAATGAAGCTGGAACAGCTGCTTTAGAATGTCAATTTATGGGTCCAACGCTTAAATTTGATAGTGATAGAGTTATTGCAATTACTGGAGCTGACATGCGTCCAAAGATAGATGGAAAACTTGTTCCATTATGGGAAAGTTTGGCAGTCAAAAAAGATCAGATTTTAGAAATGTCTTATGCAACTATAGGTGCAAGAACTTATATTGCATTTTCTGGTGGAATAAATACTACGCCTTGGCTTGGGTCAAGATCTACTTTTCACAAAGCAGGAGTTGGTGGAATAGATGGTAAAGCAATACAAGATGGTCAAATTATTCCTCTAAATAAATCTAAGTCATATCCTGGAAGAAAAATTAAAAAAGATTCTATTCCAGTAATGTCTACAAATAAAAAATGGTCAATAGAAGTTGTTAAAGGACCAAATGATGATTGGGTAGATGAAAAAGGACATAAAATGTTTTTAAATTCTGACTGGAAACTTCAGTCTAAAAGTGACAGAACAGGTTATAGATTAGATGGACCAAAATGGTCTTTTGCTGAAAAAGCAACTAACAAAGGTTTAGAGCATGGAACTTTTCCTTCAAACATTATTGATCAAGGATATCCTGCAGGAGCAATAAACTTGGCTGGACAAACTCCAATTATATTAGTCAATGATGGTCCTAGTATGGGTGGATTTATTGTTCCTTACACTGTTCCTTCTGCATCTTTTTGGAAACTTGGCCAAGCAAAACCAGGTGATAGTTTTAATTTTGTTAAAATATCTGTTGATAAAGCTCAAGAATTAAGATCGGAACAAACTCAAATTTGTAGTGAAATTAGCGTAATATCTTCGAAAAAAGGTAGTGATTTAAATTACAAAAAGAAAAAAATAAAAATTGATAATATAAAGATTATTGATTTTGACAAAGAAAGAATGAATGAAAAAATAAGAACTAAATTAATGGAAAGAAAAGGAATGAAATCAATTAAAATTAGATATTTTGATTAGATATATTAAGGATATTTATGACAACAGAAGTTAAAACAACGGTGCCTGGAAATATGTGGAAAGTTCTAGTTAAAGAAGGTGATGCAGTTAAAAAAGGAGATACATTATTTATTATGGAAGTAATGAAAACAGAAGTACATCATGACTCACCAGTTGATGGAACAGTAACAAAAGTTAATGTTGTAAATGATCAGGAAGGTATTGACCCAGATACAGTTGCGGTAGTAATTGAATGAAAAATAATAAAGTTGAATACCTTAAATTAATCAAAAATCTTTCAGATGATATAGGTATATCTCAAGAAGAAACAAAAAGTTTAGTTGATATTGCGTTATCTTCTTCAGACCTAAGGTACGTAAATTATGAAGAACTAAAAGATGAAATTACAACTTTTTTAGTAATCAATATATTTTCTTTAATTTGTAAATTATAGATCTTATGCAAGGTCAAATGATATTATTCAATGGTCCAAATTCTCCCTTTGGAAGAAAGACTAAAATTACAGCTTTAGTGCAAGAAATTAATTTAGAAGAAAAAATTATAAATGTATATGAATCTGATTTTTTAGATAAACATAATCCTTTGAGAAAAATTCCAACACTTCTAGTTGGACAGGAGTCAATTACAGATAGTGATAATATATGTCTATACCTAGATTCGATTTCAAAAAAAAATACTTTGTTTCCAAAAAAAAATTATTGGCAAATAATGAATGTAACTTCTATCGCTAATGGGTTAATGGAAGCAGTATTAGAAAGAAGAATGGAAACTATAAGACCAGAAAATGAAAAGAGTAAAAATTTTATCAGTAAACAAGAAGTTAGGATTAAAAGAACCATTGAATGGTTAGAAAATAATTGGAACAATTATGATGAAAATAATTTAACTATGGATCAAATAACAATAGGATGTGCATTAGATTATACGATCTTTAGATATAATGATGAATGGAAAAATAATAATAAAAATCTAACTGTCTGGTTTGAAAAATTTATAAAAAATCAATTTATGAAATCAACAGTTCCAGTTTAAAACTAATCGTAATAAAACATTGGAGCTTTTTTCCAATCTAACCAAGTAACTGGGTCATGGCCCCAAACAACTTTTGCATTATAATCTTTTGCAACTTGTCTTAATTTTTTAACTGAATCAGCTGCATCAGATGAGGATGCAACTAATCCCGGTAAACATTTATCACACCAGTGGTCTCCTGTATAACAAGCATCTCCGGTGAACAACATGTGGCCAGTTTTAGGAAGATTGACTAGAACAGATTGGTGACCTGGGGTATGTCCAGGTGTAAAAATTATTTTTATCACTCCATCTCCATAAACATCATAAAAATCTGTTTTTCTTCCTTGTAAAAACTTCCATCGAATATTTGGTTTATCAAAATCTGCTTTTACATAGGCTGGTTGTGAAAACCAGTCTGGATTATAAGCATAATCATATTCTAACTTTTGAGTGATGTGTGTTGCATTTGGAAAATGGCCTATAGCACCTGAATGATCAAGATGAAGGTGTGTTTGTATAACATATTTTACATCTTCAGGATTTGTATTTACTGTTTTTACCATATCTCTACACCATTCTGACACTTTCATAACTGGGTCGTAAGCCTCAATTACATCTCCCCAATGTTTATGTTTATCGAGCGCTGCTTCATAATTAGAAACCATGGAACAGGAATTTCATAAGGTTCCTCGCCTTGGTTCATTTTAATATGTTTTAATTTTGTTTTTATCGAACCTGTTTGAAACATATATAATTTAATACCAGTATTAAATTTTGTTGTTTGTTCAAAAATATCTTTTTCTTTTTCTTTCATATATATTTTATTCTACCAAGCTGAATGATAAATGTTAAGTGCGTCTTTTTCTGTTACTTCTCTTGGATTGTTAACTAACAATCTTGTTTGCTTCATTGCATCTTTTGCCATTTTTTCACAAGCATTTTTAGGAATATCCACTTCTCTTAACTTTTGTGGTAGTCCTAATTTTTTTGATAAACTTTCTAATTTATCTATAAATTCTGCGCATACAGATTGAGCTCCTTTATTAGTATCTATTTCTGGAAAAACATATGGAGCTAGCTCAGCATAATCTTTTGAAGCTTTTGAATCTACACTATTAAACCTTAAGACATATGGTAATACCAAAGAATTTGAAAGTCCATGAGAAATATGAAAAGTTCCTCCTATTGGATATGCAAGAGCATGGACAGCCGCAACTGGAGAATTAGCAAAAGCTTTGCCAGCTAACATTGCTCCTATCAACATATTTCCTCTTGCTTCAACATTTGAACCTTCAAATACTGCTTTCTCTATTGATCCACCAAGTAATTTTAAAGCTTCGATTGATAACATTTTTGAAATAGGATTATTATTTTTACTTGAAGATGCGTATGCTTCAATTGCATGGACCATAGCATCAATTCCTGTTGCTGCTGTAGTATTTGCTGGAAGACCTAAAGTTAAATCAGGATCCAAGATAGCTAAATCAGGTAATATCAGTGATGAAGAAACTCCTTTTTTTTCTTCCTCTCCAACAGTTATAATTGATACAGGTGTAACTTCTGACCCTGTACCTGCAGTAGTTGGAATTAAAACAAGAGGTAAACGTGGTCCTTTTGCATTTGCAACTCCCCATGCTTCTTCTAAATTCTCACCAGAGCCCAGTATTAAAGCTGTAAGTTTGGCTACATCCATGGAAGAGCCTCCTCCAAAACCAATAACACCTGTTGCTTTAATTTTTTTTCCAACTTCAATTGCTTTAAGAAGAGTTTTTTTGGATGGATCTGCTTCAACATCATCAAAAATTTCAACTGAACTAATTTTTTTTAATTCATTTAAAGTTTGCTCTGTTAAGCCCAATGACATTAAGCCTTTATCGGTGATAAAAAGAATACTTTGGCCTAGTTTATTTGAAATCTCATCACAAGAATCTTTTGCTTGACCGCTTCCATAACGAAGACCAGGCGTTGTATTAAATTGAAAAGAATTTAAAGTCATAAATTATTATACAAAGTAAACATAAAAGACTATTGAAAATATTGCTATTCCTATAAGAATTAAAATCCACCCATATCCTGTACCAACTTTGTCAATATAATTTACTTCTCCTTGGACCTCATCTGGCGGTTGATATAAATCATTAGCTTGAATAGGTTTGTTGGGCAAAGTTGATAAATCCATTTTATTAGATAAAAACCAAATTAAACCTATTCCAAAAAACCACCATATTAGTTGATATCCCCAAATAGATGGTATTTTCAAAATCCACGCTTCATATCCTGCTCCGGGTTCTCCAAAAAAATTATTGCCTAAAACTTGTCCGGGTCCAACACCAAAAAACAACCAAATTAAAGCTATTACGTAAGCAAACGATCTTAATTTTGTTCTACTAGGATGTAAGCCCATATGATCATTTAAAAAATCATGAAATTTTTGTCTATGAGATCTGTACATATCAATCTTGGTAATATTTGAAAAACCAGAAATAGAAAAACAAATAAATACATTAAATATTAAGCCCCATACTCCTGAATGAATTGTTAAAGGCCATCTCCCCCAAGGCAATCTGTTTCCAGTAATTTGCTGCCCAATCGTTTCAGTTAGAATAACAATAATAATTCCAATAATCAAACCAGACATTGCAGCTCCTTTTGTAATCCAAGGGAACCATAGCAATCCTAATAAAACAATAATAAACTGAAAAGCTATTGCTATCGAAATTCCACTGAAAATTACCATTGCCGGTTTAGCAAACGTAGCTAAATAAAGTGAAGCTAAAAAAATTAGCAGCATAATAATTCTAGCAACAGCGAGTTCTTTTTCCCAAGATATATTTTTATTTACATAAGTTTTATATAAGTCTCTTGTAATAATACTGCCCGAAGTCATTAATAATGCCGAAGCTGTTGATTGAAGGGCTGCAATTATTCCAACTGCTAATAAACCTGTTAACCAAAGAGCATTTTCGTCCATTAAATTTATAATATGATAAATTATTAATGAATGATCATTGTTTTGTATCTCAGGTAGTAGATTGCTAATTGCTAAGCCATTACTGTTTATTTCTGGATTAGCTCCTAACAAACTTGCACCAATACCTTGGAAGGTTGTAAAAATAAATAATAATAAACCCACTACTACTGCAGAACCCCATACTTGATAATATGAAAATACCTTTGGATGTTTTGCAGAGTAACTCCACATTGAAAAAGAAGGTGAAAGAATAATTCCCATAAATGTTACTGTAAAAGTAAATATCATCATTGCCGTCCATGGACCACCAACTGCTTCGTTTTTACCTAAACCTGCAACCCATTGAATAACTCCTGGTAATGCAAAATATCCATTATAGTCTCCACCTCCGTAGCCATTTGTATTTCCCCATGAACTAATTGAAGTACTTGCAATTTTTGCTAATGATTTACCAAATGAATCTAAATCACCAATGAAAGAATAAATAATAATCCCTAAAACAATTACGGTTACAAAATATAACCATGACTGAACAACACCAACACTTACAATTGATTTGAACCCCCCTCTTGTAACATAAAAAAGCACAATTGTAGAAACTACCCACATTCCCATTTCTCTAGAGACATAACCTTCACTTAAAATATTTATTAAATAACCAGTTGCTCCAAAAAAAACTGCTATAAGTGGAATTGCTATAAAAAAAGTTACTAAAACAGATAAAACTCGAATAGTGTCACTTTTATAGTAATCATAATACATTTCACCCGGTGTAATATATCCAAATTTTCTACTTAACATCCACTGACGCTTAAAAAAAAATATACTTCCAAGGGGTACTGTTATTGCAATAAAAGCTGTTCCTACGTATTGAAAACCATCATTAAAAATTAAATTTGTTTGAGATATTACTGTTAACCCTGAAAAAGTAGCTGCTGTTGCAGCAAAGAAAAAAACCCAAGATGAAACATTTTTATTTGCTAAATAAAATTTTTCTGGACTATCAGAATTATAATTAGATCCTCTTACACCCCAAAAAAAGCAAAATGCTGCATAAATTAATATAAATATTAATAACCAAAGAGATTTTTCGGACATTTAATCCTTTCACTTTAGGTACAACGCATTGGCGCTGACTCGCCACGTTCTTTTTTTATTCTTTCTGCTTCTTCCTGTGCTTTTTCAATTGAACTAAAAACTTTATCTTCAAACAAAATAAAAGGCTTTGCTCTATCAGCATTAAGTTGTGCCACACACCATTCTTTGCCAGGTTTTGTACACATTACCATATATGCTCCTGGTATAGGTCCATAACGTCTATTGTTTAATGTAAAAAGACACTTAGCAAGTTCAGTTAATTTATCTTCATCTAAATTTCCTAAAGCATTCTTTTCCAATTCATTTAAGGGTGTAACATTGTCAGATCCTAGTACACTTTTACCACCCGTTCCTTCTGGTCTTGTAAATTGAGGTTTATCCATTATGGTAGTGGTCCTTCTTTTAAAAATCCTTTAATAGCATTCTCTAAAATTTTAGAAACGTTATTGTTGTAGTTGTTGTACGATAAACTTCCACACCAAGATAATGAACCTGGGGCAAACAAAGCTCCATCATTTGGAGTTTTGTAATAAATCATGTCAGCTCTAACCATTGGGTTCTCCGTTCCTCCGCCATAAAAACCTCTTACTGTAAAATGAATTTCTTCATTAACTTGCATCATTAAATTTGTATGGTTTTCGGATCTTGCTAGTAAATATGCGTTATGGGGAGTTCCAAATTCTAGATCATATCTATCAAGTTCTAAACCTGCAGCACCACCGCCTACTAAACCAAAATCTCCAATAACTTCATCTTCTCCTACTCCATCAAAGATCCATGAACATTCAGGTCTTTTACTATCAGGACATCTTTTGTAATAAGAACTAACATCAAATCCGTAAGCTGTGAAAGTTAATCCACAAACTTTTGATGGTATTCTTCCTCTTGCTCTCCACATCCCTCCATATTTTCCATCAAAGGCATTGTTGTATTCACCTGGATTAGCAGTCCATGCTCTTGTGCCAGCTTCTCCTTTTCTTACTTCAATTATATTTGGATTGTCAGGATGGTATTCGCTTATCCAATAAAATCCATCAGATCCTAGATATATCCATCTACCTCCATTTAATTGATATTGTTCATAGGCTGCTAGCATTTTTTCTGAGCTATACTCTGGGTGCGAACCTGTTAAAACACATTTGTATCGATTTAATAATTCTACTCCTTCTAAATGTAAATCCTCATCCGTCACTACATCAAAATCAATTTTTTTTTCTTCCAACCAATCAGTTAAATGTAAGTCCGCATTTAATTGCCAAAGCGAAGGTGACAGCCAGTGCCTATATTTAGGTCTCATATTTAAAATTGGTCTTAGTCTAGAAGAGATAGCAACACCACTACCATCAGAATGTTTGGAATATGTTGATAAACCATACTCTCTGTGTTCATTTAAATATAAATCTGATGCAGCTAAAACAGGAACTTTTCCTGCCAATAATTGTGCAACGACAGAATTAGTTCCTAAATTATCGTTTGAATATGCCAAATAACTATTCGTGGGTAATACAAAGCAAAGTTTGGATGTTGCTTTTCCTTTTGGTGGTTTTATTACAAATGGAATAAAATCCTCGGTTTCCGCAGACTCTTCACCATTAATTCTTAATCTTGCTGCATAAACTCCACTTCGAATTAAATCAGGAACTTTATATGTAAAGTCTACATCCCATCTTGCATCATCTATATCATCATCATGAAAATGAATAGCACCATATTCCTCTGGTTTGTGATGAAAAACCATTTCGTCTGCGGTCCAGTTATAACCTGTCATACCTCTACAAGGTAAATTAATAATAAATCCGTTTAAGTGATTAGATGTAGAGTCAATTATATATGTTGAAGCTATATTTTTAGTTATATTTGCATGAAAGTCCCATGCTCCTATTACTTCTGATCTAAGTTCAGATGTGCACCCACTGTACCCTCTTGCTAAAGACTCTATTTCAGATTTTGACAAAGCTTTTTTACTCAATCTTGGTCTATCTATTTTACCATTATAAGTTAAAATTTGTTCTGGTAATTCAATTGGACTTAA